>FTCU01000627.1_pt1 | contig 42181 bp, 53 predicted proteins | sample 1639521 | NCBI WGS metagenome assembly FTCU01 (sample SAMEA3914864, study PRJEB12502) | metagenome | biome: forest; material: soil | place: USA | collected 2012-03-12 | depth 0.3 m
GGCATTGGGGACACCCCGTCGATCGCGGGCCGTCCCATGGCCATGGTCGCCGTTTGTCGAGTCGCTAACGGCGATGCTGATGCCCGAGTTCGAACGAGTGTCCCATGCCGGAACCCCAATTCCCAGCTCGGTGGTCCCGAGAATCTTCTGCGCTTTGGTCGTGAAGGGTCCTGAGGGGTTCGGTATCGGCGGGTGAGGGGCGTGTTTCGGTCTGCGGCCTGGGAGGGGAAAGACGAATTTGGAAGAATGGCCCATCGCGGGCGTCCTGGGAGCTGTTTCCAAGCTTGGCTCGGCTCGTTCAACTCCGGGTTCGACTCAGTCGTCGATTCCGGGTTCCCGTGCCGAGTGGTCCCGAGCTGGGCGTGGTGTCTTGGTGCGGTGTCGTGTCGCGGTGTCGCGGTGCGGTGTCGTGGTGTTCTGATCTCGGCCGCACGAGCACGGGCGAGAGAGGGATGGGATGGACTTTGTAGGATACCGGGAGTGGCGGGAGAAAAGCACTTCGAAGAACCCGTTCGCCGGCGTCATGCGGATCCCAACAGCAACAACAGGCGGTGGAGATTTCGGTCGTCGCCTGAACCCAGCCGCTCTCGGGAGCCAACAGCAGGTGTGGTGTCGTCCAGCTGACAAGAGATGGATTCCCAGTCCCGACGCAGCGGCGTGTTCATTTCCCTATGCAGGGAGCCGCCTGTATACCGCCTGGCTGCGCGACACGACCGACGGGATGTTGCGTCTTATGTTCGGAAGCGTGGGTAGGAAAGATTGGACTTCCTGGGATTCCCTGGAAGATGTACAGAGGATATGTCGGACAAAATACGGCAAACCGACTTGTGTCCCTTGGCCGGTTCCGTCGAACACATGCGCAGACCGGGCACACCCCGGCGTCGGCAATCAGCAGGATCCCTGGTGGTTGCGGCGACTCCACCCCCCTAGGCTGCTCACGACCGGCGCAATTTGACCAACAGCGACGATGTGTATGTAGCCTCGATCGGAAGGGGAACAGTCCGTCAGCAAGTTCGATGTCTGTCCAGCTGCCCGGTTGTCGAGTGTCGACTGCTCCTCCGCAAAAAGGGACCTCGACGAAGGATCGGGAGCGAGAAGAAGATTCGGCGAGAATATCAGGGCACGTTTCCCAATGGCCAATGGCTTGCGGGCAGGAAAGGTGCCGACCCTGCATGTGGCGCACGCCAGGCCGGCCACGACCGACCTCATCGCCGAGGAACGAACACCTGGCCCATTGGGCGATGGGACAAGACCGGACAGGACGGACATGACGAACGGACGTGCTCAGTCCACCATGGACCCTGTCGTTAACGTTGAGTTCTGCAGGGATGGCCCAGCCCGGCCCTGCAGGCCAGTTGTGCCGTGCCTGAGAAATCGCACGCAGCAAGCAGCGGCTCATCTGAAAAGTCTCACCCTCAGACTCCCGGGTTGCGCACGAGCTGCATGGTCCCGAGGCCGCGGAGAGACGAGGTCGAGAGCAAAAAGCGAGTGGCGGCTCGCTGCGTGCGCAACAAACAAAACAGCGATCAGCGTGTCTCATTCCAGCGTGGCCGCCCCCAAACCCCCGCACCAAGAAGCTGCCAGCCTGCGTCGCATTGCAGCAACGGAGACGAGCCGGGCCAGCCAGGCGATCGCCAGCAATCTCGCCAGCCTCGATGGCCCCGTCGCATATCGGCGAGCGATCGCCCGGCGCACGCAAGGGGCGACGGCGGGAAACACGATCCCCGGATTTCCCAACAATCCCACTCGCGGCCGGGATGTCGAGCTGGGATGTGTCAGGTGGGCAGCATGGCAAATTAATTCCTGTTCGTCCGTCGGCCGTCGCAGCTGAGAAAAAGGGACCCGGCAGTGGGGGAAGAAGCAAAATAAAAACGAGAAGAAGCAAAGCCGAGCCTGCGGTGATGTCAGTGGCCGGCGGGGGCCATGCGCAAAGACAGAAAGCCCGCCTCGAGCCCGCCCAGTGAAAAATGCCCCGAGCTGCCTGTTCCAGTTCCAGGTTGTTTCCAGGCTCCAATTGACTGCCTGACAGCACACAAAGGGACAAGCACACAACCAACCTGGGCGAGCAAACAACTTCCAGGTTGCAACCCGCCGACCGCCGACCGCCCTCCGTCGTTTGCGCTTCAACTCGCCGAGAGGCACGCTAGAGCAGGGCAAAGGGCAAAATCACCGACCGATCTGCGACCAGCCCGGCCCATCAGGATGCTTAATAATATTAGACTGTACTCCGTACCACGGCACGCTGCGGCCGACAAGTGCACCCACCACAGGACACAGTCGCATCCATCTCGGCAGTCCCAGGCCAGGTCTATCAATCAACATCTCAATTTTGACACTTTGACGATCCAAGACGGGCGCCAGGGGTCACCCAGGCACACGGGCCTCCCCCAGGCACGGCTCATCCTTGGGTGGGCGCACAGGCCTCAGGGCACCACCAGCATGGGCCCGTTCACGCTGATTCGGCTTCGGGAGCCAAGCCAGGCGAACCCATCAGCAGTGGACACTCGCGTGGCTCAACCATGGCATGGTCGGCATTTCCGACAGGGACAGCGATGCCATTGCGATGCCCATGGTCAATAATACTGCACCAAGTAGTGTAAACATGGCAGTCAGCGGGGACTGGACCTTCCAAGGTTATATCGGGGTTTTTCTTTCTCTTTTTATTTTTTATTTTGCTCCGTTTCTTCTTTTACCCTTCAGCCCGGAGCCTGCCCGTCTTCGGTGGTGAGCCCAGGTGCATGCCCCATCCAGTGACAACGGCCGTCTCGCTACCACACGGTTTCACAACCGCAAGACACCTTTGACGTTGTTACTCCGTACTGTACCATGCGTCGCACCATGCCTGTGTAGCATATCCCCGTCCGCAGTAATAGTATCCCCCGTCTCGGCGTCGGTGCCGAAAACAGTCGATCTTGCGAGTCCCTACTTGCAACAGCCGAGTAAACCCCTCGCCAAACCCCTAAAACCCATACCACAGGTTAGGTTTGTCAAAGCAGCGCAGTCCCGTCCGGCAACCGCATGCCGCCGCGGGCATGGACGAGGCACGCGGGATCGGACCCCCGGCCGAAGTGCGGGGATGGGCCGCCGCTGCAACACACATTCCACACAAACCCGCCGTCACCTTCTCCATCTGTCTGCGAGAGGGTCAGGGCACGGACGGCGGGCCATATCACGCGCTAGCTTTGGACTGAGTATTGTGTACGTATGCCGTGCCATATCCCGATGCTGTCACAGGCAGGCTTGTTTGTGCGCGCCGTGGTTGGTGGTGGTGCTGGTGGTGGCGGCGGTGAGGGGTGGGTGCTGTACAAGTAGGGAGGCACATGCAAGTTGGTTGAGGGGGGCTCGAGAGGGGTAAGGAGGAGGAACTCCTGTGGCTCAGTCAGTTGCAGGCATGTAGGTTGGTTCGCGGGGAAGCTTGCGCAGGTTCAAGCTTCGTCACGGCCCGCATTGAGGGAGCTGCAGTGCCGGCACATGCGCGCACGCAACGGTGTGATGCGATCGGAGGGTTTTTGGATCTGAAGAGGTGTTGACAGCGCCGCGCGCGGCTCGCCACACATACTGTAGTACACAGTAAGTGACTGCCTCGCAGAGACAAGGCGAGAACAAGTTTATGTGCATATTCCAAGGTGGGTAGATATATGCGGGCAATGATGCCGTCCACCGTCTATCCGAAAACGCGCGCGCCTTGCGCAGCCATGTCAAGCACGGAGACCGACCTTGTGTCTCGAGGGATCCAGTGTCCCCCACTCCCACCGCGACGCCAATTCTCGGGGCCGCTATACTCCTCTCCCTTCCTGCCACGTAAATGCGTTGTACCTTTTCCTTGCCACCGTCATCCGTCCGTACCACAAAACTCCATTTTGACCACCGCCATCGGTGCCAGCCCATCCCCAATATAAACAGAGTAATACGCAAAAGGTAAACACCAGAGCCCACCCCATCCCATCCACCTATCCCAGCTTCAATCATCGCTCTTCCGCGCCCTAGACGAAGACGCCCGTTCATGGAACATCAGCGGCGAAGCCGGTCGGGACGTCGACAGTGCCGCAGCGCCGCGCGCCGAGTCCAGCGGGTTGACCGCGAGCCGGTCCTGGTCAAGATATCGCGGCGTCCCCGCCTCGACCGTGGTCTTCTCGTAACTGACGATGCTGATGGGCGGCGGGCGGGCCCGCTTGCGCTCGGGCAGGCTGTACATGTATGTCGCGCCGATGACGAGGGCGGTGCCCACGACAAACTAGATGGTAGAGGTCAGCTGGTAGTTCAGGGATGGTCCGAGGACGAGGACGGCGTACGGGGAAGGAGACGTCAAAGTTGAAGAACACGACGCTGAAGAGGAAGCTGATGACAATGCTGATGCTTGTGGCAAAGTTCTTGGCGATATTGTCAGCGTAGTTGATGCAGAGCGACGCCAGCACCCCGCCCATAGCCTGGAACGTGATGGCCGTCCACACGATGCTGTTGTATCCGTCGAAGAATCCGTGCTTGGCAATCTCAGCGCCGTCGTTGATGATAACGCCGATGATGAGTGCCGGGAAGAGAGAGTAGAAGGAGAGCTGAATGTTCCTTGTCCACACGGACACGGGGGTCGCCGAGTCCTTCAGCAGCTTCTCAAAATAGACGCCCGTCAGCCCTGACACCACCGCCGCCACAAGAACGGCGGTCAGACCGATCGAGTAGTTCATCTTGGGGGTGCCGTCCAAGTCCTCAGCAATGCCCTCGTATGTTGCCGATCGTTTGGTCAGCTCAGTCGCCAGCCCTATGACGCCGCGCTTCGTCAACTCCCTGGCGGCATCCCCAACACCACCGGCAAACTGTCCCAGCTCGTGTAGGGATCGTGGAAAGAAGTGGTCGCTGAAGTCGTGAATGTCCAGCGACAGGTCCTTCGAGTTTGATGAGGGCAGGGAGACGACAGAAACGCCCACGGTCAGGGTGACAAGCGAGAGCCAGCGCCTGGCTCCGAGCGTGCGTCCGAGCAGAACGACCATGAAAATGGCTGTCGTGATGATCTGGAGCCAGTCAGCCTGCGACGCGCCCAGACACAAATCCTATCCGAGCCCGCGGTACCGATCCTACCTTGAGCTGGTAGAGCACCTGGAAGTGCACCGCATCCAGGTTGCTCAACGCCACATACTGGAGAGTATTCTCCAACGTGTACAGAACCGCAGGAATCGTCAGCTTCCAGCTGTCCCCCGAGAACACCTGGTTGTATATTTGCTCGAACAGCACCGTGACGGGGGTCTCGGGCGCAAGGCTCCTCGAGACCTCGTGCAGGGAGAATGTGAGGGATATGGCGAGCTTGATGACCTCGTTGAGCAAGACGGCGGTCGAGGCAAAGTAGCGGTGGTCACCTGGGGGTGTCATTATCCTCGAGTAGTGCATGATCTGAGGTCGTGGTGTCAGCGAGGGTTGTTGAGGCGGCATCGAGGGGGCGTGCTCTCGCGGTTTGGGGGTCGCGCACCAATATGAGTGCTGAGTTCTGCAGCATTAACTGCAAAATCGGTTGCGTTAGCTTCGCGATTCCTCTCGCCTCGCCCAAAGTCAAAGCGGGCGCGTACCGTGAGCAACGAGGCCTGCTTCAAGGGCATGCCCAGCAGGGTCGGCCCCGTCGCGATCTTAGGGCTGCGGGCGGCCATGTTGGATGCAGCCAGGCGACTGTCGGCCCGCTGATGGCCAGCAATCGGTGGTGGTTTGGTCTTTTCTGGGTTTCAAATACTCAATTGAGGTCTGAAAGCTGCTGGTATGCTCCGGTCTCAAGCCCACCCGCCAGTCGTCGCAGTTCTAGATTTTGTGAGAACCTCGGTCTGGACGACGTCACCAACGCAAGGTCGCGAAAAGTGGTTCAATCCAACCAATGCGTGGTGTCGCGTGCGCTTGGCGGCAGCTCCTGCAGGTGTCAGAGCGCCGGCTCTCTGCACCGGTTCGGATGCAGCGCGGGGCAGCAGGCAGCGGCAGGCAGCAAGGATCAACAAGACCCTTGATTTCGGTCGTGTGTGCGCTGGTTTCAGCCGGTCTGCCGGCGTTGAACAGCTCCCGAGACTTTGAAGTGCCTGAGGTAGGTGGTGATGCTGTCAGCGGCGGCCAGATCCGAGCTCTGCGTCTTTCCTCGGCGGCTCAGCCAGGCACAAGACGGCGGGGCCCACTGTACCGAAGTCCTGTTTGCTGTGATGGACAAGCCGCACTGAACCAAGGACTGAACCCAAACACACCAAACTTACGCGGTACGAAATACTCGGGGATTACGCCGCAGCAAGAGGTTCGGTCGGAAGGCGCGCTGCAAGGGGTTAAATAACAGCACCGATATTCTGTACAGCCAGCCATCTAAGTCATCCTGGGCACTCGTCGGACGTCATTGATGAGGCGAGCTCACCGCGCTGGCAACCGACCCCTCACCGCTGGCTCCCCCCCCCCGCCATCAACTGACGCTCTTCAGTCTTGACTTGCTGCAGGTCGGTCTCCACAGTCTCCGTCTGGCTTTCATCGCTTCCAGGCCGGTCTGTGGACCCGGAACCGGTGATGGTGGGTGATGGTTGCTTTTGGGTCATTTTGAGGTGGCAGGGTGGTCACTGCGGTGGTCAGACGATCCAGTTCTTCTCCGCACTTTTGAATCCAGTGACTTGAGGCGCCTGCCCTGATGCAGCAGCCGGCGCAGACTTCCACAACTCGAAGGCCTGCAGCGCAACCCCGCCCCCATCGGATGTGGACCCGTCCGACACCCGCTTTTCCTTCCGCCCCGACCAGGCCCACACGGACCGGGCCCGGATCCATCCTCGATCATCGATCCTCGATCTTGACAGCAATCGGATCTCGTCTCGTCCAGGACGGAGTCGGCCGAAAGAGGCACAATATCATTCCCGGTAACGGATTCATACAACAACCAGCAACCACCCTTGCATGCATCCCAGCATTTTTGACATCCCGAAACAGAGAAAGCATCAACGAGCCCGGGGCAAACCCGTCTCCGGCTGGCGAGGCACCTCCTCAACCCTGGACGCATACATGGCGTAGACGCCTCCAAGTCCGAGTATACCGAGGCCGAGAGATCTACAAAATTAATCAGCAAGCGCATCTCAGGCAGTCAACATCTTAGAGTCAAGTCCGGCATCCAGACTGTGTCGCACATCGGGAAGGTGCATGATCGCCTACTTGTACGCGACGTTCTTGTTAGAAGTGCCGCCCTCATTGCCTGATTCTCCCTGCGGTTTGGGGACTGGACCGGTGCTCGCGAGCCGGAGCTGGACGAGTCGGCGACGAGGTGCTCGCTCCACGCCGCCAAAGCGCACGACAGCGCGGAGAGCAGGTGGCCTTCCAAGCTTCATAATTGGCGGCATTGCTGTCTGTTCTGCCGTCCTGTGTGTTATACAGTGGTTTATGCAAGCCGAGCAATAGTACAGAGTGGTCTGATGCCGTTGGCTGGTCAAAGTTGGGGTCGTTGACGCTGAAGGTTTCCTGCATTTCGATGCTGGTGACCCATGACATCATGACCCGCAGCATCTCTGCGGACAGGCATGCAAGGGGACACACGGCTGGGTCGTTGTCTCCACTGTTTTGAGTTTGTTTTCACTTCGTGGCATGATGGGATGATTAGGTGTGTTAAGTGTAGATACGCTCAGACGGCAATGAGTTCGACTATTGCTGTCACACACCAGAGACTGGCAATGTCCATCTCCATCGCAGCTAGACCTAGGTAAGTACCTCTGTACTTTCAGGCAATATCACTAAGGTAGGGGGCCCGAGGAATGGCTCACAGGTTGCCTCCTCAAATCTGTACAACATCATCTCATCAACGCTTATGTAGGTACCTAATCCCACCCCTACTTGCTGAAAAAGGCACCCCAAACCCGACAACCCCAAGGTCAAGAAGACGAAGCAGCCACCACCAAAGGAAAGAGAACCCCCAAATAACAACCAGACCGTACAAACGTTTCCAACAATGACCCGCAGCCACATCAACAACCGACACCCCGCTCAGCAGCAGTTCTTGTGGAACGAACACGACCCGTCGCAGCACGTGCATCCCAGGTTCATGCCGCCACCGCGCAGGGAGAGCTCACTCTCGGCTTGGGGGCGAGGCTCGCTTCTCTGCAGTTTACGGGCACGCGTGCGCGTCAGCCAGTCTTGAAGCCAGAAACAGGAACCGGGTGGCGGTGGCGGTCGCGGACCACACTTACCGGCTGCTGTGTGACGAGCTCGTTTTGCGAGGCGGTGCCGGTTGTGGCCGCGGTGATGGCCTCCATGGGCTGTTGCTGTCTTGGGGGCTCGACGGCGGGCATTGTGTTTTGTTGTCTTTTTATGCTTGGAGTTGTGTTTCGAGTTAGGTGTGCTGTGAGATGGCGCCGTTGGGATGCGGAGTGGAATGAGAGTCGGAAAAAGCTGACGGTCTTTGGGGTTCACCGCCAAGTCTCACGAGAATTAATAACACGCTGGGGACGTTGGCGCCCTCCTCGTCTCGGCCGGGGTGGCTGGCGCCCTCCCAGCGCCGCGCTGGGCCCCGTGCGAGCTTGCACGAGAGTTGGTTGGTTGAGGATGGGAACCGAGCCACCGATGGTCGGTTGTTTCTTCAGCTTTTCCTTTTTCTCTTCAGCTGGCAAGCCACCCCCGAGCCATGGTGGCCGACACCCCGCGTACATGCGGGATGCGGGAGGGATGCAGCCCGACGAAGAGGCGGCCTCACGCCGGCTGCTTCCCGTTTTCACTGGAGAGTGTAATTAACCCCTCCCCGGACACTCCCGAGGGGGTTCCCCTCCGAGATTAGATCACCGACACGTCGGGCTCGACATCAGCTGCCGATTCCAAGTGGATATCGTTATCACCGCCAAGCCGCTTCGAAGTTCGAACTAAACCCAGATACGGATAGCACAAGGTGATTGTTGAGCTCTTTGTTACCCCAGAAAAGATGAACTGTAGCACGGATAGAGCAAGCAAACCACCCAAAGAAACACACCCTCACTCCCTGCCTTAGAGGCGTTTGCATCAGCCCTCCCACACGGCTGGCCCCGGCGCCGTGTAGCTTGTCCGCGGCGGCGAATTCGGCCAGATCAAGCCCGGGTCACTCGCCTTGTACGCCCCCGGAAACGCCACCAACGGCCCCGGAGTCCCGTCCCCTCCTCCGGTGATCGTGATCTGCCCACAACTGATATAAAATTGGGCGCCGCCCACGTTCTGTGCCAGATGCAGAGCAATACTCTCCACACGAACCAGGTAGTTCCCGCTCGGCACCTTCTTTGGCACCGTGAAGCTCACCTGCGTTTTATCTGTTGCCCCCAACATCCTCTCCGTCAGCACCCAGCTTGAGCTTCTCCATCATCCTTGTAGGACGCAGACAAAAGTCACCACCTACGGTAAGCAGGCCAAGTTGCCTCATCCCCTTTCAGAGCCCCACCCCCCGGCGGCACAACCGCACTGATGCTCCCCGCCTTGAACCACACCTCTCCCGCCGCCTCCCAGGTATCCACATCTGCTCCCTCGGGCACGCGCGCCATGTAGAACTGGCAGGGCCCAAAATGCATGATGCCCGCAGACGCGACGAAGCCGAGCGTGCTGCCCGCCGCGACCGTCGCGACGGTCTTGCCCGGGCTGCCGCCGAAGCAGCGCATGTCGGAGGAGGACACGTCCGAGACGGCGCCATTGTCGCGCGAGTTGGTTACCTTGGTCTTGCGCACGGCTTGCCAGTCGGCGGTCTCGGGGACCGAGTTGAGAATGAGGCGGGGGAATTTGTCTGTTGGGAGATGAACAAGTCGGGGGCGTTAGAATGTGATCAAAGCGGTGGGGTAAGGGAGGAATGGTCACAATGTGCATGGGCCGTTGCTACGAAGAGCAGCAGGGTGGCGAGAAACTTCATCTAGACCGTGGGAGAATGTTTATCTGGGAGCATTCAGTCTTTGGCTGGGTAAGCGAGGCAAGATAGGTGGTTCTGTGGGTGGTGGTGGAGAAAGTGCTCGGATTCGGGATTCTTGGGGCGGCCAGTGGCAATGATATGCGCCCTAGAACATGTTTACCTCTATGCAGTACAAGAATTCCGGGTACGAAAGGCCACCATCTGCCGGCATCGTCGAAGCTAACAGATTGCACCACTATACTAGCAGTCATGGGTTGGGTGGCGACGACTGAGGACGCGATTTACCCGGTTGGCGTTGGTATCGCCCGTGATTAATACAGCTCAGCTCTTGACTCGGTCCTATTACTAGTTCCAAAAAGCCCTTCACTTCGCAATTCTGAGCCTACATAGTATGTACAGTGCTTATCCTTCCAGCACACGTCTTGCCGGTCTCAGCAGCCGCAGACATTGAACATGGCAACGCTCGGGTCGTGGTCCGACACAACATCGGCATACGACGCCCACGTATTGAGATGTAAATGCTCGAAACGCGTGGCTTTGCTGTGTGCTAGCCGCGGGCTGACATACACGTGGTCCAGAGCCTGGGCTTGCATATCAAAGGTACTACTTTCAGTCAGCATCTCATCAGACGTCATCAGGCGCTCAGTCAAGTGCACATACTAGGTATATCGCTCCTCAACGGGCATCTTGACGGCCTCATCAAGGTCGACCATCTGGGAAATGGCCGAGAAAGTCTTCATCGGCCCCACAAACGAGAATTCGTTGAAATCGCCGGCAGCAATGACGTTTGCAGACGGGTCGAGCGCAAGAATCCCGGCAATGAACGACTGTTCCTCTGTTAGCCCCAACTCATAATATCACACACTCCACGGACATGGTCGAGGCTCACCCCAGTAACATTCGCTTGCGCCATCCGCGCGTCCACAACCCCGTTGATGGGCGGCCTGACATCGCCCTGAAGCCCCGTGCTGCCGCCCTTGCTTGCCCAGTGCACGTTGACGGTATAAAAGGGCTTGTTGGCGTTCTTAGCTTTCCACACCGCCGCCAGCGGCTTCCGGCTGATTGTCCACGCAGCGTTGGCGGGCTCGATCCGGCCGGGGTTGAACGACAGGGTGGGCGCGCCAGCCAGGCCCTTGGCATTTGCCTGGCCGGGCACAACACTCGTCGCATCGAGAGAGCCGCCCTGGTTGGGCTTGTACAGGCTCAGCACCTCGGGGCGGTAGAGGTAGGCTTGGCGGATGTTGCCGCCCGGCTGGCCGCCGTCGGCGTCGTTGACAGGGTCAACCGAAGCGAAAGCGTACGTGACGCCGCTGAGGGCCTTGATGGCGCTGACGAGGGTGGTGAGGGTCACGTTCGCCGAGACAACGCCGTCATCGGTAGGGCCGCTGTTGTCTTGGATCTCTTGAACGAACATCAGATCCGGCGTCTTGAGGTAGTTGGCGATGTGCGCGGCGACCTTGGAAAGATGGGCTGAAGTGGGGGCGAGATTCTCGACGTTGTAGCTGCCGATTGTGAGGCCGGTGCACTCGCCCCTGCTGAGGAAGGGGCTGGGAGAGACCGAGGCCGAGGCCAAGACGGTGGTTTTGACGGCGGTCAGGGGGAGGATGTAGTAGAAGCCAAAGGTTTGCTGGACGACGCCCGTGATGTCCCCGAACTGGTCGCCCATCTTGCCGGTGGTGGGGTTCTTGGTGCCATCAAGAGGAGTGCCGATGATAATGGCTTCGGGGTTCGAGTCTGTGGCGTGTGAGCTACTGAGAAAGGGTTTCTGCTGTGACGCAGCTCAAACTCACCTTTGTCCGACATGGTCAGACCGCCGTGCTTGTTCTTGCCGGTGGCCGCCCAGTCACCAACAACCCAGGTCTCCCCGTACGAGTTCGGGATCTTGATGACCTGCGGACTTTTGACGGTCACCAACTCGCCGCTCAGGCTCTCCCAGAAGTCAAGGCCGTACTGGGTTGGGTCGAGCACGGGATTCACCACGGACAGGTTGGCGACGGCGTTCGGCAGACTGTAAATGTCACCGCCATCGAGTGCTGTGTACTGCACTGTTGGAGGCGGCAGCGTGTCCTTGCCAATGACGAGCGGCGTGACGGTGTTCCCGGAAGAGAGTACCTTCACGTTCTTCGGGGAGCCAATCTCGGTCAGGTAGATGTATGTGTTGGCAGACCGGTACTCAGACACCTTTCCATCGAGCGAGACGATGTCACCGACTTTTAGGGTGGCCCCCACTGTGCTGCTGAACACGTAGATACTCTCCGAGGTGGCCTTATCGTTGTCCGGCGTCGTCGAGCGGAGGAAGATGCCGTTGGGCCCCTTGGCGGTCAACAAGCCGGTGACGTTGGTGACCGTCTTGCCCGAGAACGGCGATATGAACCTGTTGCCATTGATTTCGGCGATGGTCTCGGCCGCAGCCAGCGACTGCAGGCCGGCCAGCGCCAGCGAGAGCACCGGTGTCGTCTTCATGGTGTTGTCGTCGTGGGCGAGGAGACACGGGTGACACTGGACGGCTGATGGACACAGCTTGACTTTCCACGGCGATCATGGCGATCATGGCAGCGTGACAGTGCAGTTATAGCTACCTCACCTACTCATGAGTGCTTCCCGATGCCGGGGTCCGGGGAACGCGTGGTGTGCGTATACTGCGACTCCGTTGTTTATCCCACGTGCGTCCAGATGCCCCTGGATAGGTAGGGTAGGACGGCAGCGTCGCACTGGTTATCTTCGATCGGTGCCGCAATTGGCAACTTTCCGGGGATCAGGGGGTCTGGTTGACCCGCCTCTCCAGCACGTTGCCGCCAGAGACCTGCCTGAATGGACAACTGGCTGGCCTGCCAAGGCTGCTTCGGCATGCCAATGGGTCGCTCCAGTGGCCAGGTCTGCTTCCTTCCATTTGCGCTCAAGCGGCGACTGCGGCGTCGGCAGATGTGACTGGACCGAGAGCCCTTCCGGGCTGACTGCCCGTTTGTTGCCCTCATTTCCGATGCCGTTCAGATGATGGCGGCCGTGGGTGTTGTCGTGTGGGTTGGGTGTTTAAGATTGCGTGCAGCCTGCGGGGGCCACCAATCCCCATCGACAAGGCGCGAAATGCGGTAGCAGGCAGGCCCCCCTGGTGGCGTCGGTGATCGAGTCGAGGAAATCGGAGCGATGCAGCCGCATACTCGGTGCATCCAGAATCCAGCCAAAGACCTCGCTGCGATGGCCTCAAAGCTTTCCGGTTCGGGCGCGGGGCCCCACACGGCCGGTCCCGCCCCCAAAGCCGCTCCGGGCACGGCCCGCTCGACGCCGTCTTCATCGAGATGATGAGCATGGGGGGTTCCAAATCCGTGCCTCGACGGCCACCAGCCAGAAGGACAATGAAAGAGAGCGCCTTCAACAGAGTCGATGCGGGACCACGGTGACGCCATGCTGTCCCCAGCTCTCAGCGTGAATACATACCTTTCGTGGCTCGACAACAACCACATTCTCTGACAATCACATTCTCTAGTTCGGAGATTCCTTTGTCCAACTTTCCCAAGACCGCAAATCCCGAACCCGACCCGAGAAGACAGTCGCGGCTCCGGACTTGAAATGGCCTGAAAACCAGATGCTCGCCAACTTGAGAAGGGAAGGGGCGGACACCACACCACCCCCACCGCACCAACGACCTGGCAGGCAAGAACGGCTGCCTGGAGAATGAAATGCTCTGGAAACCCGCGACAAGATGTGGTGCCCGGCAGACTCCGAAATCCTCTGCCATTCACCGCACTGCCAACTGACAATCCACGGCCGGGCACTGACCGCTCAAACTTGTGCATCCTTCGGGCGTGGTGATCGGCTGCCGGTGTCTACCTCCTGTCTGCACTTCCCAGTTTTTATCGTCCGCCATCTCTGGCCATGGCCAACTCGTACGGCGATGGATTGGATGACTTCGGTATGCTTCCGCCAAGTGCTTCTTGGTTTGCTGCTGTCAAGCACCTGTTGACCAACTTGACATGCTGTAGATCGGGATGTTCTTGGCCACGCCCCCTTGCACCACCAGCCCGACAACGACAACTCTAACCGGCTCCAAACCCTCGGATACTTTCCCAATCCAACTCCCTCTCACCTCTCCAGTCAACACGACGGATATGGCGGGTACTACGAAGCCACTCTGCTTCCGAGTCCCTGTCTCGAGACGGAGCCTCTGCCGAAGGCCACGATACCCGAGGACGTTCCACACCTCCGTCACACAACTGCCTCGTTCAGACACGAGCCGGCCCATCTCTTCAGGGAGCCTCTCGGGCTGTGGCAGACCCGAACGCCTCCGCTACATGCTGGTAAGATACGAGGCTCATCACTCCTGCCGCCGCATCTCACTCTTCGCAGGACAGGGTGTACGAAACTCCCAGCCTGCCCCATCTACAACAAGCAGCTCCCATGGCCCGGACAGCTCGAGCCCGACGGCAAGATTGAGCAACCGAAAGCAACAAAACCCCACAAATTTTGCCAGTGCACTGCCGCCGTCATTCCGACAGACCCAACCGAGCCAACTTGACGGCGAGTCTTCCACCCCCGTTGTTCACGGCGTCCCACTTGTCAGCCTGCGCCAGGCTTTGCCGGACAAGTTTCGCGCCATCTTTCCCTACGAGTTGTTTAACGCGGTGCAGTCAAAATGTTTCGATATTGTCTACCGCTCCAATGACAATGTCGTGGTTGCAGCCCCAACCGGAAGCGGGAAGACGGCAATTCTCGAACTCGCCATCTGCAAGCTCGCTCTAGACCGAGGAAACGAAAACTTCAAGATTGTCTATCAGGCTCCGACCAAGGCCCTTTGTTCGGAAAAGGCTCGCGACTGGGAAAAGAAATTCAGCCACATGAACCTGAAATGCGCAGAGCTGACAGGGGACACCTCCCAGGCCGAGATGCGCCGTGTGGGCGATGCCTCCGTCATCGTCACAACCCCTGAGAAGTGGGACTCCATCACCCGGAAGTGGCAAGACCATCGGAAACTTCTGCAACTGGTCGAGCTGTTTCTCATTGACGAAGTCCACATCCTCAAGGACGCGCGCGGAGCAACGCTCGAGGCCGTCGTGTCCCGAATGAAGACGATCGGGGCCAACGTTCGGTTCATCGCCCTCAGTGCAACGGTGCCAAATTCGGATGACATTGCAAGATGGCTGGGCCGGAATCACACGAACCAGCAAATTCCTGCCCACCGTGAAGCTTTCGGAGAGGAATTCCGCCCCGTGAAGCTCCAGAAGCTTGTCTACGGCTTCGAGAGCAACAGCAATGACTTCATTTTCGAAAGGTTTTTGGACCAGAAGCTTCCCGGCTTGATTGCCCGACACGCTCGGCAAAAGCCAATTCTGGTCTTTTGTTTCACACGAAAGTCGTGCGAAAGCACGGCGGCACTTCTCGCAGAATTTGCTTCTGACAGGCCCGATGGTGACAGGTTGTGGCCTGTCCCTTCTCAACGCGTGGCAGTCCTCAGCAGGGAGCTACAGGAGATCGTCAAGCTCGGCGTGGCGTTTCATCATGCCGGCCTCGATCCGCAAGACCGGGCCGCTGTCGAACAGAACTTCCTCAAGGGCCATCTGGGCGTCATCTGTTGCACATCGACATTGGCTGTGGGCGTCAATCTTCCTTGCCATACCGTCGTCCTCAAAGGAACTGTCGGGTTCGCGAACGATAAGCTCGAGGAATACTCTGATCTGGAGGTCATGCAAATGCTTGGACGTGCAGGCCGGCCGCAGTTCGACGACAGCGCGACGGCCATTATTCTCACCCGCGCGGCCAACAAAGAGCGGTATCAGAAGATGGTGTCTGGGCAGGAGATCTTGGAAAGTACGCTTCATCTCAACCTCATTGAGCACCTCAACTCCGAAATTTGCCTAGGAACAATCCACAATTTGCCCTCAGCAAAAATATGGCTTGGTGGCACGTTCCTAAGTGTCAGACTCAGACGCAACCCGAACTACTACCAGCTCACGGGTGGAACCACCAACCCTTCTCAGGTGGACGACAAACTTGAAGAGATCTGCGAGCGCGACATCAAGCAGCTCCAGGAGGCAGAACTGGTCACTGCCCATGACACCCTCCGGTGTACCGAGTACGGACGTGCCATGTCCAAGTACATGGTCGAGTTCCAGACCATGAAACTGCTCCTGCAGATCCCGCGTGGCGTAGGGATGGAGGCATTGGTACGTGCAAGCAACCTCACTTGGCAGCCGACGGCACCACTGACCTGTTAGATCACTATGTTGTCCCAGGCATCCGAATTCAGGGAGTTCCGCTTCAAGCCGGCAGAGAGAGCTCTCTTTCGTGAAGTCAATCAGTCCCCCTTGATCTTGTACCCAATCAAGGACGCAGTCACGCAAACACGGCAGAAAATCTCGCTCATGGTCCAGCTTCATCTCGGATGCGTGCAGTATCCCGACTCGAGCGATGCCGCGAAAGCCAAACGCCAGCTCATGATGGAGAAGAAGCTGGTGTTTGAGCGACTAAACCGTCTTGTTCGCGCTGTCATTGACTGCAAAGGCCATGACCGCGACGCCGTTGGGACCAAGACGGCTCTTGAGCTCGCCCGAGCGCTCGCAGCCGAGTCTTGGGAAGGACGTGCCACCCAACTCACGCAGATCCCCTCCATTGGACCAGTGGGCATGAGAAAGCTTGCAAGCAAGGACATTCGTACTGTCCTACAACTGGCGGGCAAGCCGTACGACGAAATTGAGCGTCTGATGTCGCGGCAGCCTCCCTTCGGAAAGAACTTGGAGGCACACCTGGACAACTTCCCACGTCTCGCTTTGGAAACAGCGGTTGTGGGCCACAGAGCTCAACCAAGGTCAGAGGAACCCGTCGTCATCGAGGTGAAAGCAACGCTCCGCTATCTCAACCGCAAAGGCCCTCCAAACTGGTCAAACCGCGTGCCGGCCTTGACGTTCGTTGCAGAAACAAGCGACGGCACCCTGGTGTACTTTTGGCGTGGGAGCATGAAGAAACTGGACAGGCAGGCTGGCTTTGACCTGAAGTTCTCAGTCGGACTCCGCGATGTCAAGGATCATGTTGCTTGCCACTTGAGTTGTGAAGAGATAGTCGGGACGATCGTGTCTAAGACCCTCCAACACAATCTCCCGGGCTCCATCTTTCCGCCACTGCCAAAGGTTTTCCCAGGACCAGGACACTGTCAGCAAAGCCAAGTCAACCGTCAAGAGTACATGGAAAACGACGACATTGACGATTCGGAGCTTATCCTCGCTGCTGAGCAAGCTTTGAGCCATGCATCGACGAAGCAAGCCCCGAGCACAGCCGATGTTGGTGTCGACGAATATCCATCCGTCGAGGAGCTGATGGAGCTGGCTAGCGCGGAGCCACACCCAGCAGACAAGTTTGACATTCATTTGGCAGGCCATGACGATGGAGATGAGGACTCTGCGCAGACGGTCACCCGAGAGCCTGTTCAGTTGCCGAACGGGAAATGGCAGTGCAACCATGTTTGCAGCGGGGGTGCCCCCACCAGATCCGGCAAGCCATGCACTCACCGATGTTGCAGAGAGGGTTTAGACAAACCACGCAAGCGTCCTGCACAGAGGCCAAAGAGAAAGAGAGAGGAGGCAGGCGACGAGATGGCCAATCCGCGGGCGCCCAAGTCCACCCCGGCTAGACCACAACACCCACTGGGGACGGTTCGGCCACCGGTTGGCACTTTGATCGAACGCCAGAAGGCGAAGGCCGTGCCGCCATTGACCCAATCAACCCTCACTTTCCCGCCCCTTTCAGTCAAAGCTCCGAAGCAAGACTGGGAAGATATGGACTTTGACGCCATGGGCTTGGAGTGCATTGATCTCTCATTCACGGATGACGAGGGGGATGACATCTTCCAGACTTCGGGCCATCTCGGATCCGCCGAGTCAAACAAGACGGTCATGAGAGGTGACACCAACACGGAGAAGCAGGGAAATGGGTACACACAACTTGGGATGGCCGTCTCAAGTGCAGCTAGCCCCGGCCCTTCCAAAAACACTTCAGCTTATGGAAACGGGAAGCCACCTGCAGCGCTGGCCGTTCAACAGGACGCCTATCAAGATGACGATTTTGACGATGACTGTCTCTTGTTCCTCGACGGGACTTTGCCTAAGGAGACTTCGGCCACGCTCGCAAGTCCAGCCTGCGCTTTCAAGTCAGGGGGGAGCGATGAAGTGCTTTACCAGGGAGTCCGCACGAAGCTTGACGATCCTGGCGCATTTCAGCACGGGGCGACAAAAGATGAACGGGTGCCTCAGCATGGCCCCTCCAACTTGTCCCAATCGGTTGGCGACGTGCCTGGCATGACATCCGACAAAACACCCAGCAGTTCGGTCATGACAGAAAGGGTGCCTCCAACCCCTATCATGAAAGAGGAAACTACAACTAGCGATGTCGGCGGGGCGCGGGATGGCAAATTTCGGAAGAGTGAGAGTGAGCCGGCGTGGGTTGCTGACTTTGATCCCGACTTTGTTGACATGTTTAGGGGATACGTGACGTTTGTCTGAGGCTTGAGTCAGATCGAAGGATCATGTTGCTGGAATTTGCTTGTAGGTTGGGGCGATGTAGACTTTTAGTGCACTTGCAGAGGGCTGAATTGCTAGGTATGGTCTAAAGCATGGTGTAAAAATTGGAGTGATCCTAATAAACTGAGTGACCTTGATGCATTGTCGGAAGAAACGGAGAGAGGAACGAAGAAAGAGAAGAAGAGGAGGAAAGGAAAGGAACGGAAATAATTGAGCGGCTACAACAGGAAAACGAGAAGAAGAGAGACAAAGGATCTGTGATAGCAACATCTATCACTCCCGTCTTGCACCCTCATGTTCTCTTCTCGTCTAGCAATATCATAGAGAATAATAAGGCACAAACTGCGACGAACTAGAAACTTAGCTCACCTACACCTAAATAATCGTCTCAGCTTTCTGTCTTCAACAGGGCTCCTCCTTGCCAGCCTCTGACGTTGCGATGGCGTCACGCCGACCCGTTGGGAACAGTTATGGGGAATCACCTCCAACTCAAAATAGCGATACCCTCTTCATATCTTTCCTAACACCGTATTGCGTTTACTTTGCACTTTCAACACACCCGATTTAAAGAATCCAACTCACAACGTCATGCCGAAAGCAATTCTTATCACGGGCGCCACCGGCAAGCAAGGTGGTGCCGTGGTCGACGCGCTCCTCGCTGCGGATCCCGGTGGCACAAAATTCACCCTTCTCGCCGTCACCCGCAATGCATCGTCCCCTTCTGCCGCTCGTCTTCTTTCCAAAGCCCCACACGGCAACCTCAAGCTCGTCCAAGGCAACCTGAACGATGTTTCATCTCTTTTCGAGTCTGCGGTAGCCCTGCTCCCGGAAGAGGACAACACCGTCTGGGGCGTGTACTCAGTGCAAGTCTCGATGGGTTTTGGCGTGTCGACGGCGGGCGAGACGGGGCAGGGGAAGGCGCTGATCGACGGCGCGATCGCGAATGGCGTCAAGCATTTTGTCTACAGCAGCGTCGAGCGGGGAGGTGATGAGAAGAGCTGGGAGAACGAGACTGATGTCCCTCACTTCCAGAGCAAGCACCGCATCGAGCTACATCTGAGGGACATGACGACGGAGGGAAAACCTGGAGCTAGCATGGGATGGACCGTGTTGCGGCCCGTGGCATTCATGGACAATCTTGCTCCCGGGTTCGAAGCTAAAGTCTTTGTTGCTGCGTTGAAGAATTATTTGGGAGAGAGGGACAAGACCCTGCAGTGGGTTGCGGTGGCAGACATTGGGGTGTTCGCGGCTGCGGCGTTTTCCGAGCCCGCAAAGTGGAATCACCGGGCAGTGGGACTCGCCGGTGATGAGTTGACGGTCGAGCAGCTGAACGAGGCGTTTCTCAAGGCCACGGGCCACCCTGCGCCAACGACGTTTTGGTTGTTTGGGAGTGCGTTGACGCGGATGGTCAAGGAAATGGGGTCGATGCTAGAGTGGTTTGCCTCGCAGGGGTATGGGGTCAACATCGCCGAGCTGAAAAAGGAACACGCCGGGCTTTTGACGATGGAGGAATGGCTGGCGAAGAAGAGTCCGTTTGCCAGGACCGATATCACCAAGTGAATTCCTGTACTGAGATGTTGATCACATATATGCGGGGCCGTATTTGAAGGCAGGGGTGGTTGGGTTGGGGTATGGAGTGGTGCAACTCAGGCACTTATCGTTGCAGAGTCAGAAACATGTTGTGGAGTACGTGTGGCGTGGAGAAGGACGCAAGCGGGCTGCTCGAGGCTGCGTGGGATTGTATAAAATGGTGGCGGTGTGTCTTCTTGTTTTTTTCTCAACTATCCGTGGGTAGCAACATGATGGAGTCACAGTCCTTTCCCCATGCCTCATTTTCCACATTTCTCTTAACTCTCTCGTCATCTCATCTCTTTCTCTAGCGCTTGCAAGCCGCCCGGCATGCAATGAGACTCAACTTCAAAGGTGCCAGTCGATGGACCAATTCTCAAAAACCGACATCAGACTCCTTCAGCGCTGCCGTAGTTGAAGTGGAGGAATAAGAAGGTCAAAGACAAACCTGAGAGCAAGATGAGCCGTGCCCACCGGCAACTCAACGCTCTATTCAGAGCTGTACTTGTACACTCGTGGTTTGATCATCGAGAAACAAGAGACGTTGTCGGAAACCCGGGGGGTGGGGGGGGGGATGCATTCGGATGGTGGAATGGCAATCTCCCAACACCTCTTCCAAAGCCTGGTTCCCCACACCCCAACCCGGCTGCTTGGCAATGTGAAAACGAGCCGGCGGTGCGGATAGCGTCGGCTTGGGGTGTAAACAAGCGCAATCAGGCGGCCAACGAAGGCAATGGTCGGCTATCAACGACTTCGGACCGGGTTTCAGCAAGTTTCACAGGACAAATGCCCTTTATCGTGGTCACCCGGACCGTATCACCAGAGAGACAGGGGCCCATGTCACAAGCGGAGCATCTGGCCACTTTAACTTATCTCTGCCCGTCAGCTATCAGACCCCTGGGGACACTGCAGCTCCTTTGAACCCGGAGAGTTACGAATATTTGTGCTTCCGGTATTCACTTGAGTCACAGCTACCAGGAGGACAGCCTTTTCCGTCGTTTCCCTGCCAAGGGATTGAGACATAGCCATCTGAGCCGACTCTTTGATTGTCCAACTTTCGTTCCAGTGCTCAGCCGCGTATGTCAGTAGTTCGATCCGCTATGCAGAACGGAACGACATCGCCGTATGTTATCTTGTCCCACGCATCAGTCGCACCTCTCGTGGGCTCTATCCCTATACTAACCGTTCATAATTACACTTAGATGGGGCGCAGACCATCTGCGCTCTCGCTTTGTGCGTGCGCTGTCGGACATGTACAGGAGCGAAGTTCCGCTATATGGCCAGCTGGTTGACATCGTCAGCTCAGTTGATAGCTCCATTCTTGCCGCCCGAGGGCAGGGCCTTGTCGATCTACCTGTGCGCCACCAGCTCGAACGCCATGGTGCCATCCGGGTAGGCACCGCGCAGGAAATGCGCATGATTAGTCGACTTTTTGGCATCATGGGCATGTATCCAGTGGGATATTATGACCTTGAAGTGGTTGGGTGCGCATCATCATCAGATCTTCCGCTCAGATTTTCAGTGATCGATGAACTTGAGCTGACTTGCGTTGCTGTCAGGTTTCCGCTTCATGGCACTGCATTTCGACCGCGAGCTGAAGAATCCCTGCGTAACAATCCGTTTCGTGTTTTCACCACAGTTCTCCGGCCAGAGCTCATCTCCTCACCCTCGGTAAGGAAGACGGCGATGGATGTGCTCTCCGGCCGCACTCTCTTCTCCCTCCGGCTCTGCGAGCTGATGGACGCGGCTGAGCAGGAAAGGTCGAGCCTCACGGCCGACGATGCGGAGGAGCTGATCGCAGAAGCCCTCAAGATCTTCAAGTGGCACTCGCGCTCCACCGTGCCGCTTGAGACCTACCTAAGCCTCAAGCATGAACACCCCATGGTGGCCGATATTGTGTGCTTTCCCAGCGCTCATATCAACCACCTCACCCCGCGAACTCTTGACATTGACGCCGTCCAGGCCGAGATGATAGCACAGGGGCTGCCAGCCAAGACGTACATCGAAGGCCCGCCCGGGGGCCGCAAGTGCGAGATCCTGCTGCGCCAGACGAGCTTCAAGGCGCTCGAGGAGCGTGTCGCCTTTTCCGACCACGCCGGAAGTCCCAGCGGAAAAAACGGCACGCACACGGCGCGGTTCGGCGAGGTGGAGCAGCGCGGCGCGGCCGTCACCCGGAAGGGACGCGAACTATACGACCGACTGCTTGGCACCGCCATCGCGCTGGCGGAGCGTGAGGAGCGTGAGGTTAGCGAGGTATTGGTCGAGGTGTTTGTCGAGTTTCCGGACGACTGGGTTGAGCTGAGGAGACAGGGGTTGGTGTACTTCCGGTACCGCGTCGTGCCTGATGTCGCCCAGGAGAAACTGGATGGGGTGCTGTTGAAGTCCCCGATGCGCATGGAGCGGCTTCTCGAGGCGGGAGTGGTGGAGTGCGAGCCCATCACGTACGAGGATTTCCTCCCCCTCTCGGCGGCGGGCATTTTCACGTCCAATCTGGGCGACGAGTCTTCTAGCTCAGACGGGAACGGAACCGACGAGAGAAAACTCCAGAACGTGAACAACGGCAGCCGCGAGGGGCTGGAGAGGATCTTGGGCTGTGAGATTCCGATTGAGATCGATTTGTACGAAGATCTGCAAAGTGCCAGTGTCAGGGAGTGCGCGACAAAGCTCGGGCTGAGGGATGTATTGCTTGTCTGAGGACGGAAGGCGGAATCATTGTCATCCATGTATTATGGTGATTCCGAATATTGCGGCAGATGATAGACAGCAGCTACTTCAATGCAACGCCTGAACCTGGAACATTTCTCGCATCATTACTCGGCAACGACTGACAGGTTAAAGTCCCGCTGCGTCTGAAAAGATTCGAGCTGTGCCAATATGATGACCTAGAGGCGTAGGTAGGTAGTTGGTCATCTCACGACAGGATCGAAACCGCCATGGCATCTCTCACGGTGTTACAGGCCAGCAAGATGGAGGAGGGAGCTGTGATGTTTCTTAGATCGAGTAAATAGGGTATTATGATAAAGATTCTGCAGTGGTGAGTTGAATTGCTTGTCATCAACAACATCCCACTTCGTCCGGGTGTCCAACACCAAACATTGCACAACAAAGAAACCCCAGATCCAACTCTACATGCGTCCTCGACCACACCGCGAAACCAACACCAGGCTTGGCTCTACTCTACATCTCGTCTTCGAAGAACTTGATCAACGTCCTCGCTCCGCTCACACCCAATCCCATAAAGGGGTAGCAGATATAAACGAGATCATTCCTCGTCCCGAACTTCTCCCTGAACTCGCTCTTCTGCACCAGCTTGAGCTGTTGCGCGATGGTCTTGTACGTCCGGGACAGGATCCGGGCCCTCAAGCCGTCCAGGTTCCCGCCCGTGACCATCTCCGGCAGAGCCCCCGCGCCAAAGGTGACGGTCTTCACGCCAGCCTTGGCCAGCGCCTGGATGGCAGCCGAGATGAGGGCCTCGATGGTGCCGCTCGGCGAACCTGGGAAGTCGAGCGCAAATTTGATCTGATAGCCGTTGGCCGGCGACAGACGGTGCAGCACACACAGCGCGGCGATTTCGCCCTCCTTGGTCTCGGCCCAGAGGTACCGGCGGTGCGCCATGTCAATCCAGGGGCGGACCTCGGTGATGTGTACCTGCTTGCTGCCTTTGCGGTTTTCCTTCCACTCGGCGATTTTCTTGTCGCACCGGTCGCGGAGTTCCTGGGAGATGGGCTCGTCGACGGGCTGCTCGTGGATAGTCACGCCGGCGTCTTCGGCCTGGCGCTCCTTCTTGGCCACCTTTTTGGCTGCCTCAATGGGCACGCGCTCCTCGGCGACGCAGCTGAGAGTCCGCCAGCCGAGTTTGGAGCCAAGGATCTCCTCAACTTCGGTTCCGATGAGAAGCCAGAGCGGGCGGAGGTCTTTTTGCGTGCGCATGTGTTTGAGGAACGCGCGGATCACGGGCTGGTACTGGTGCGGGTCGCAGAGAGGGTTTCCCATCACGAGGGCGTAGCCGTTTTCCTCGGCGTAGCCCACGGCGGCGCCGGTTGATTCATGCCTCCAAATCTTGTACCTGTCATCTAGCCACGACGTGTTGGTCGCATCACCGTAGTTGCTGATGAGCTCCTCGACAGGTGGCGGCGAGAGGTTGCGGCGGCCGTGCTCGAAGTCGTAGGCATAACGGACAGTGTCGGCTTCGGGGTAGGGAAGCTGCACGACGTCTTTCTTCTGCTCCTGCAGTGATTTGGGATCGCGGGGGTAGAGCGACGCGTTGCGAATGTCGCCAAGATTGAGCAGCAAAAACAGCAGCCGCTCCAAGCCGATGCCGCAACCCGCATGTGGGAGGACGCCGAACTCGAAGCCCTGCATGTATTCGTCCACGCCGCTGGGCTCAACGCCTGCCTTCTTCATTCGCTCGACCAGCAGCTCAGGCGTGTGGATTCGCTGGCCGCCCGTCGTGATCTCCTGCCCGCGAAGGAAGATGTCGAACGAGTTGGTGAACCGAGGATCCTCGGGGTCAAGATGGGTGTAGAAGGGGCGGGCGGATGCAGGAAACTTGTCGATAATGTAGTAGTCGGTCTTGTACTTCTCCTTGACCAGCTCGCCAATGCGGATCTCGGCACGCGTGCTCAGATCCTCAAACTCTGAAGCCTTGCGCCCGTGCTGGTCCGTGAAGCCGGATGAGTTGAGAAGTTCGACAGCCTCCCTGAAGGTCAGAATTAGCGTCTGGTCCAGCCAGACGAGATCCTCGTGGGGAAAGCGTGTTTTTACGATATCAATCTCCTTGCGATACCGGCTGTAGACACCCTCAAAGATGGCTTTCATCAGCTCGTCGATGATACGCAATGCCTCGTGGTAATGGCCGTCGATGGACATCTCCAGATCTAGACCCGTGTACTCGGTCAAATGGCGGTGCGTGTTGCTGTCTTCGGCGCGGAAGACGGGGCCAATTTCAAAGACACGGCCGAAATCCGCAGAGATGCTCATCTGCTTGCACAGCTGGGGGCTCTGGGCGAGGAAGGCGGTCCGCTCAAAGTAGTTGACACTGAAAACCTCGGCCCCCGACTCTGTTGCGGCCGGCATGAGCTTCGGGGTGTGGATCTCGATGAAGTTGTGGCCGTCGAGCACGGAGCGAAAGATGTTGCAGACGGCAGAGTTGATGCGGAAGATGGATTGGGCGGTTGGCGTCCGCAAATAGGCGATGCGGTTGGAAGCTCGAACCCGGGTCGAGGCCATTGCCTCCACCTCTTGCGTATCTTCGTCGACGTCGACATGGTCAATGCTGAAGACATCGACGGGAAGGCGCTCTTTCACTGGCACTACCAGATGCATCGTGTCGATCCTGACCTCCAGATGCCGGATTGAACAACCCTTGATCTCCTGGGGCGGTCTCTGCAGCCTCCCCTGAACTCGGACAAAGCCTTCGGTGATGAGATGCTCGGCCCAGCGAACAAAGTTCTCGGATATCTCGCCCTCCCTGCAGGCCAGCACGCCCTGGATGAGGTCGACTTGGTCTCGGAAGATGACGAAGGCCAGCTTAGAGCTCATGGACCGCACATGATGCACGCGGGCGATGAAGCTGACGGAAGCTCCAGCGTTATTTGGGTCTGCGGCGAGCTTCTGGATCGAGTCGGTCTTCTCGAGCACATCGTGAACTTTGGTGCCGTATCTCGCGGCGATCTCCGGTGGGTCATTTTGGTGTGCCCTCTCCTCCTCGTCTTTTCGGCGCTGCTGGGACGAGCGGCGCTCATGCTCGCGCTCGTCTTCCTTGATCCGCTGCTCCTGGAGCTTTTTGAGCTGTCTTTCATGTTTGGTGTCATCCTCGACGGCAGCGATGTTGCCGATGTGGGGTTTTGTCATGTGGTTCTTGGCCGATGCGTGCCCGATGATGCGGTTGAGAGCCAAAATCGGCTTCTTCAGCCCGCCCGGCGACATGATCGCTGAGTGGAGGAAAGGCGGCGGTTGGAAAGGAAGGGCTGTGTGGTTGTTGTCTTGGGTGTCGCGGAGTGTTGACGACCATCAGTTCCACATGTGAGTGGGCTCTGGTCCGATCGAGGACGAGGATCCTAACTTAAGGTGCAGGTAGTCGCGGTCGGTGGGTGTGCGTTTCCTGATGTCCTGACGTCAGCTCCGCAGTCAAGAGATTCCAGGCGATCATTGACAGCTTGAGTTGGGAAGGGAGGACGGATTCTAGGTGGGCAGAAACTTGGAAGGAAAAGCCAGCATGTGATGATCAACCCCGAGCGGGAAAAGTGCATGTTTTGTGGGATTCCTTGGCCAAACCTCACTCCCGGGTCCACGGGGAGCACTTCTGGCACCTGCCCGACGCGCCCGAGCGTGCTCCCCTGCGAACTTCTCAAGCATTGGATGCCTGCTCGATTTGGTGCCGGGAAAGAGCCACCGCATACGTAGGCAACACCTCAGTGCTCAGCATCGGCAGAGCCAAGTGGGTTCGATGGTTTCTGCCCCCAATATCGGCGTGGCATCGGACATCGGATCGAGAGGAGCTAGTGCTTCATTGGTTTGGTGCTGCAGCGCCGAATCCAAGGACAACGTTGAATCAATGACATCAGCAACGTGGTGCAAAACAAGGCGCGTCCAAGCCCGCGTTATCTGCATGTATTGGCAGGTATTGCGTCTGATAGATGCATATTTGGCGGGGTAACATTTGCACGCCTCAGTTCCAGCTTTCACGGCTGAGCGCCTGCAACCCATCCTCGACCTCCCTTCCAGATTGACATGACTTAGATTTTTTGCCTTCTTGTCCAGCACTTCCTTTCTGTAGCAGCAAACATGGCCAAAGCGAGACTCACAGTCGACGGCATCCCCGTCGTCAACCTCTCCGAGTCCGCCTCGGAGCAGCCCCCACTCACCGACGCCCAAACAAAACCCCTGGGGACGGCCCAGGATGCGACGGGCCCCGCCCCGTCCCGCTGGTGGCTCCGGGCCACGGCCAATGTCTGGAGAGGCCTTCAATACATCGGCATGACATCGCACTTCCTCGCTCCCGAACGGCCCCCGAGCCCTTCATTCGTAAAAACCATCCCATCGACAATCTCCAAGGTCAAGGGCGACTTCACGCTGCAATTCTACACGCCCAAGGGGTACAGCGCCAAAACAGACCAGACATTCCCGGCCGTCGTCAACTTCCACGGCGGCGGCTTCGTCATCGGCAACGCCACCGACGACGCCCGCTTCGCCCGCTTCGTTCTCGAAAAGTGCAACGCCGTTTTCGTCAGCGTAAACTACCGCCTCAGCCCGGAGAACCCCTTCCCCGTGGCCGTGCAAGACGCAGCCGATGCTCTGCTCTACCTGATCCACTTTGGCCCTGGCCTCCACATCGACCCGCTCAGGCTCGCCGTCTCGGGCTTTTCCGCCGGCGGCAACCTCGCCCTCACTTCCACTCTCTGTCTCGCAGACCACATCAAATCCCTCAAAACCGCCGGCTCTCTCGTCCCGGAGCACCGCATCCGGGCCGTGGCTTCGTGGTATCCCGTCACGGATTACACCCAGTCCCGCGCCGCTAAGCGCGCCGGGTGCGTCCGACCGGACCAGACCATCCCAGAAACCCTTACCGACTTGTTCGACGCCAGCTACCTCCACCCGCCCACCCTGGAACTGAACAACCCGTACTTGTCGCCGGTCAAGGCTACTAACAAGCACCTGATTGATGGTATGCCGGAAATGGTGATCGTGTATACTTGCGAGTGGGACATGCTGATGAAGGAGGGCGACGAGTTTGCCAAGCGGCTTGGAGAGGCGCCAATTGGCAAGGACGTGCGGTACAGGATGGTCGAGGGGGTGCCGCATGCGTGGGACAAGTCGCCGAGTCCCACGCGGGTGGCGGAGCGGTCGGAGGAGTTGTATGCCGAGTGTTGTGGGTACTTGAGGGAGGCTTTTGCGAGGGTTTAGCTGCGTGCTGCCCGTAGAAGAGGGTGGAGTTCGAGGCCGGGTCGTTGAAGAGGAGTTGTTCGTCTTCGTAAATTCACCTCCTCATGGGACTGTAGAATGAATCTCTGGTTAACCGTTTGGGTTGGTTTGTGTGGCGTTCCTGTTTGGCACACAACACTACAGAAGACCCTACCAAAGGATAACGCCCACCGCCTTTCAAAATACTGCCAGGCAGAATTTCCCATTAGCGGCTGCGGGCCAACCTCCCCTTGTAACCAAAACATCTACAACGCAATTATTCAATTGCGCACCTCTCGCATTTCTACTAACACTTCACCATAAATTAATCTTTTTTCGCTTGCCAGACGTCGGCTTTCTTATCGTGTTGGTGCCTCGAGAAATGCTTCGGTAAGTGACTTCGTGGGTGGTGTCGTCTGGCGGCCGCAGCTCAGGTGTTATTAGTGTTTTTTAGGCGCTGTATCCCCTGGAGCTTATAGGGGGGCGGGTCTTGGCAGCGAAAGCGGTGAGAGTTATCCTTTGGTAGGGTCTTCTGTACAGGTTCATTTATTTTCCACCTCACAGGTGACAAACAACGAAAACTGAAGCAAGCAGAGGCGCTGCAAAAAGCATAGATACTTGTGAAAACCATTAGTCCCGTTGCCGCCATGTCCGTTCTCCGTCCTTCTCTTCTTCCTGTAGCATATATACAATAACCCGACAAATAATCCCAAAGCAAGGATGCGAACGAGAGAAGTCCGGACCGAAAGAAGAAGCAGAAAGCACGAATCGTCTCCGAGATTTTCCTCCGGAACTATGCAAGTCACACTTGCCCTTGATTTGTCTTCAGGAAAGAAGAAGAAAAAGAAAGAGAGAATGCCGCCTCCCGATACAGATCAGCTGCGCCTTGGCCTGGCCCGGCTGCCTCCCAGGCCTTCATCCACCCCTTAACCCGACTCTAAGGTCGTTTCTCGGATTTCTCTCTGCGTTTTTTGTCCTTCTTCTGCTTAGCCGTCTTCTTCCCCTGCTCAACCTGCTCCTCGGCGCTGCTCTCCAGTTCCTCCGTCAACACCCGGAACCAGGTAGTGCCAGTCGGGAGCCAGCCATTTGGAGTGAGGGGGCTGGGGCGCCGGGTCCAGCTCTGGACGCAGTACCGAGCTGTCACGTTTACCCTGGCCTGAAGGCAGAGCTCCTTGTACAAGGTCCTATCCCCACCCGGCATGGTTCTGTGCGGGATGTCGATGACAATCTCCTCGAGGCTGCGGAACGCTTTCCACGAGTGCTTATTGCCAAACTTGAGAAGCTCTCGAAGAATGAAGGCACTGTCGAGACTGTACCACTCGTCGTGTACGGTGATTCGGCAGAGGCTGTCGGGCGCGCGCTTCCAGAGGGTGGTCATCATGGCCGACAGCTGCGTGGCAGCAGCCTGGACGCGGCCTTCGCCGACGAGGATAACCTCTTTCAAGGCGTTGGAATTCTTGCGGCCGATGCGGTTGATCCAGTCACGGTGATGAGCGAGCGACAGGCGGAAGCGATTGTTGTTGTAGAGGAAATGGGCGACCTCGCCTGACAGCTGCTTGTTGGTGTGTGTCATGCCGATGATGAGGTCTCTGGGGAAAGCGTTGATGTTTCCCAAATTGTTAGGCGGAACTTGAAGACCGTCGATATGTGGATATATAGGCCTGCTTCGTTTGAAGAAGTAGCCGTATATTCGCAGCCGAATCTCGGGTGGGAGGCTAAGGAAGGTCGTGGCTGGGCTTGGGGTTTGGCTGTTCTTGGCCCGCTTGGAGACGGCGCTCCCCTTGGCACTCTTCCCGTCACTCTTGCGCTTGTCGCCACTGGTGTCGCTCATTTTGATCTGGCGCCTGGGCGAGAATGGGCACGGTTCGGATCGAAATCGGGACTGTCGCGATGCAAGTAACCGTTGATCAGCAGGGAATCCTCCAGGCGACAGAAAGAATGTTAGGAGGAGATTAAATGTCTTTCATAATTACCTCGGGTCTCTTAAAAAGACAACAACGACTCGATCGGATGAAGCGGTGCGCAGTCGAGGTCAAGAAATGGCGGTAGGTAGGGTTGTGTGGAGATGAGACACGGTCGGTGCAGCGATTTTTGGGTCGCTCTGTCGGGTATGCAACGAAGGCTGCAGCAGTCTTATGCGAAATATGGCGACTTGGAAGAGTGCTCTGCAATTAATCGGTTGTGAAGGTCGGGCAGAGGGATCAGAGCCTGAAGTGCCAATCGAGAAGTCCCGAGTCCTCCCGGCAGCGCTGGCAACGGTCCTCCTGACAGGGCTAGGTCGATAGGCGATTGATGGAAATGACAAAGGGGTTTTGGCGCCACAGATGCGCGGCCGCGTCAAAGAATGACGAAGAACTGGAAACTGGCGTGAAGAAAGTGTCAGATTTCCAGTTGCTCATGTGTTTTGAAGTACGAAGGGTGCCAAAATAGGTGTCCTGCCTGCACAGAGCTCACCAGGGTCATGGTCTAGACCAGGCACCGAATCCGGATGAGCGGCGAACGCTGATTGGATGAGCGAGCCGTTGTGCTTTGGGTTAAGCCAACCGCAGAACACGACGAGCTTGAAGAACAGATTTATCGTGCGTTTGCCGGCAATTGAAGTTCCCATTCTTAGCGACCGCGAAACGCAGCCCGGGCCAGCCACCGCGCTGGAACTCCTTCTTCCCAAGCCATATGGTTCGGAAATAATAAACATCACCCACAACCCTCTTCCCAAAATTTGGTGTTTCCGCTTTTGGGCCTCCAATTTTTCCCTCCCACACCGCAATGGCTCGTCGATCGACAGTGAGGTAAGCACCCACCTCTGGGCGACGGCTCAAGAGATCTCGCCGCTTGTAGTATACGAATTCCAAGTCTATCGCAGTCCTCGGTTTTTGGCTTGCTTCACACAGCCACAACAAGCCCAGCCACCAAGTGTTTTGCCTGAGCGCATCACCGAAAACGGCAAGTAATTCTACGCTATTCCGCATCGTGTCGACAGGTCCTGATTCCAAGGTTGCAGCTCAATCAACATGGCGTCGGCGAGTGACAATGAGCAAGAGGGCGCCAACGGCCGCGCCGACGAAGCGGCTGCCAGAAGGGAAGCAAGGATGCAATTGGATCGGATCATCGAGGCCGACCAGACGGGCGCGGCAGGCCGGTTCAAGGCCTGGAATCGCACATTGAACAAAAGCTTTCTCGATATCACAATCGAGACACTACCACGATCTTCCAGGAGCTGAGCCGCTCCCAAGGCCGAAGCGGTGCCGTCGGCTCACACAATTTGGAAGGGCGCCCAGGCGAGCTTGAAAACGATCAAGGCATGGATGAAGGACAGAAGAGACTGGAGAGATGCCGTTGGCGGTTCAGCGGACGCGCAGCTCATGCCCTTCATCCCGAAGAGCCAGGCCCTTGCTGCGCTCTCCTATTTCGATCTGAGGGATTCCTAACTGCCTCAGACAATTCTCACGGAAGCCACTGTCCTCAACCTCGACTGGTACTTTGATTGAAGTGGGGCACGGCCGGAATGGTGGTCTTGGGGCTGAGTTGGATGATGATCGGTGGAGGGCGGCACACATGGTGTAACCACAAAAAATTCAGCAATCTGGATTAACTTCGAGTTGTTCTTTCGCTGCATGGCACTCTGCTCGGGGGATCAAGAGAGCGAGCTCGAGAATACGTTGCCGAACGAGCCGCACGCAGGCTCAGCGTTGATGTCAGGTGCCGATCCATCGTCACGGCATCCAACTCCGGGATCATCTTCAGATGAATTTTGTCCACAGGAGGACACCGATTCCTCATCTTACAAGGGAAAAAGAAGACAACAAGGGCTGAACAGCAGGCGCCCGAAGCGGGGTAAGCAGCAGAACAGGAGACACTCATTGAGGACCACCGGCCGGCACCACGACAGGTCGAAAGGTAGAGCCGACGACCCTGACGGCTCCCGTAACGACAAGCGCCTGAGGATTGCTGCTGAACCCTCTATCGGTCTTGGCAACAACCGGATGGTTCGGCTTTCGCAGCACCTCAAGCTGGTTGGTATGCTCACTGTCAGGACCAGGCTGGAGAGGAGATCTCGGAGATTGATTCAGCCATTAATGCGCACCGAAGGAAGCGAGACTCGTTGCTCAAAGCCCGCCAAGAACAAATAGATGCTGTGAAAGCACAGTTCGAAGCGGCCGTCGATCGTCTGAACAAGCGTCGCGTTATTGTCGATAAGTTACGGCAGCAGCGTCAAGTCACTCTGGACGAGATCTCCGACCAGCATCATCCCAAAAGCGGCCGGCATTGTCTTTGTTTTAGAAAGGAGAGAGAGAGTAGAGCAAGGAAGAACGCCGTGTTTAGTCGACGGGTCGCGCTGCTTCGGGTACTGTCTTTTCGCCGAGTCTAGGAGGAACCTGGCACTTTTCATCCACCAGCGGAATCCGACAGAAAGGGTGGGCTGGTCCTCGCCGTGAGTCGGCCCTTTGCCAAGCTGCTTCGATTTAATGGGAGCGAGGGATCAGAGGGTGAATTCCACATTTTATCCCATATTATATTGGCTCCTGCTGAATGAAACGTTGTCAGAACGCAAACCGCTTGACCAAAAGACATGGGGTCCAATTTGTTTTTGATACTGAATGACAGAACTGGCCTATATGTTCTTGTTCTCACAAGGTTTTGCCTTCGATGTTGAGTCCTACGTGGGAGGAGGAGGGAAAGACGGGAAAGAGGAAAGAAAAGGCAGCAGGAAAAGCTACCTGACAACCCTTGCTAGGCCTTGAACCCTTGCTCTTCTGCTTGGTCGGGCTCAAAAATGGTAGGGATCGAGTCGCGTGGAGTGGAAGAACGCGAGCAGTCTGGCTCAGAGTGCCCCCTTGCAGCCCCGGGTTGCCTTCTCGCCGGAGACTTGCACGGCTGGAATACTGGAACCAGCCTACGGTGGGTGACACGAGCTAAGGCTTCTAAATGTTTGCATGGCGGGAACCCAGCTCACGTCGCGTCCAGAATGCTTTCTCTGCGTCTTGGCTGCTGCATGGACTCATCCAACGGCCCATCCTACCCGAGCGCTCTTCCATGAACCGCCAACCACCTGCGAGTGTTTCTCGTGGGGGCTTCTGCACATGCCAACCCTGCATGCGGGGTCGACTTGGCTGCTGGGGCGGCTGACCTGCTCAAGTGACAACGGGACCGCATCCCCATCGACCCTTGTGGGATTGTTTCCAGAATAACAGGCCTCTTGGGCTGAAAGACCAATTAGATTTGGATTTCAGCCGTTGTTTATACATTCTTGCTACAGTAATACTCCGTAGCCCTCCATGGCTTCCCGAATGGGGTGCATGGGGTCGGTTGACAGCTTGGAGGGTTGGCTGGGATGAAGAAAACGCCAGAAGCCAAGATGCGCTAAACTCGACTTTCCTTGGCTCTGCAAAAGCATCACGCTTCTGCCCGGCTATGAACAGGGCAGTACAACCCCCGAAAGTGCTGCGAAAAGCGCAGGACAGAATCCAGAATGTTGTTTGTCCAACACCCGCAGCCTGGGGTCGGCAACGAGACGCGCGTTGGTCCCAAACGGTGAAAGGTGGTTGGCTTCGCAATCCATTCAAGGCGTTCTCCGCTTCCCCCGAGAGCACGCCATCCAACAACCTGGAAGCCTGCCGCAGTGCGGGGTAAGCACACCCCCAGGAACCCCGGTGAGATGCCTCGAGGATGCTTGCCAACCGCCGGCTTGATCAGTGACAGGATCAGGCGGTGTGGGGGGAAGTCTCAAGCCAGCTTCCGGGTTTATATTGCACTTGCAGCGTCTGGCATTGCCCCCGTCCCATTTCCTGGCACTCGGCAACTGCTGTTCCCAGCGCGTTTCCTTCCGCCGAGCGCCATGTCGACCACCTTGGCGGCTTCGTTGTTGTCGGCAACCACCACATCGGTGGTGCCGACGTCCACGGGCGGGAGCAGGGCCCCTTCGCAGGGCGGCGTGATCGAGGGGGCCAATCCCTCAAAGTACAACTCAAAGGACCCACTCACCATCTTCATCATCCAGGTCAGGACCCAAACATGTGTCCCTGACAACTTGGCTTGGTGATGTCGTGATGTCTAACCGAGTGACAGGCCGGGTTAATCATCATTGTGTGCCACATTCTTCACTGGCCGCTCAAGAAGATTCGCCAACCTCGGGTCATTGCCGAGGTCATCGGCGGCATCATCTTGGGACCTTCAGTCATGGGAAACGTTCCCGGATTCCGAGCCGCCATTTTCCCAACCGAATCTTTGCCAAACCTCACCCTCGTCGCCAATCTCGGGCTTGTCCTCTATCTGTTCCTCATTGGACTCGAAACCGATGTCCGCTTCTTGGTCAGCAACTGGAGGATAGCCACTTCGGTCGCCTTCGCCGGCTTGGCCTTGCCGTTCGCTTTAGGATGTGCCTTGGCATGGGGTGTGTATCACCAGTTTTCGGACGATGAGGGCATTTTGAGCATCGGCTTCAGCGTGTACATGCTCTTTATCGGTGTTGCCATCGCGATCACGGTAGGTTCATTCACTTTGTCCAGTCTAGCCTTTGTGTAGCTAACAACAGCCCGCATCTTGTAGGCATTCCCGGTGTTGTGCCGTATCCTGACGGAGCTGAAATTATTGGACACGTCTGTTGGGGTCATAACGCTCTCGGCCGGTGTCGCCAACGACGTTGTTGGTGTGTACTTTGTACCCCCTCCACATTTTGAGCCTGAGCAACATCGCATGCTGACAAGGGCTGTGCAGGATGGATTCTTCTCGCCCTGTGTGTCACTCTGGTGAACGCAGGAAATGGACTTACGGCCTTGTGGATTCTCATGGCCTGCGTGGGCTACATGCTCTTCCTCCTCTATCTCGTCAAGCCGGCTCTCGTCTGGCTCTTGCGCCGGACGGGCAGCATAGAGAACGGACCGTCGCAAACCATTATATCTGTCATCCTCCTCCTGGCTTTGGCGTCTGCATTTTTCACTGGAATCATTGGCGTTCACGCGATCTTTGGCGGTTTCATGGTTGGCCTGATTCTGCCTCGCGAAGGCGGGTTCAACATCAAAGTCACCGAGAAGCTCGAGGATTTAATCGGTGCGGTTTTCTTGCCACTTTACTTCACCCTTTCTGGTCTGAACACGAACCTGGGCCTCTTGGACACCGGCATTACGTGGGCGTACGTCGTGGCCATCACTCTGGTTGCCTTCTTTACCAAGGTGGCCGGAGCAACGCTGGCAGCCCGGTTGAACGGCTTGGTTTGGCGGGAGTCGCTTTCCATTGGAGTGTTGATGAGCTGCAAGGGCTTGGTTGAACTTATCGTGCTGGTATGCTCACCATTTCCTGGGCCGAACCTGGCTGGCTGCTAACCCGGATCTAGAACATCGGGTTGCAAGCCAAGATCCTCAGCACCCGGACATTCACCATCTTCGTTGTTATGGCTCTTCTCACCACATTTGCAACTACCCCACTCGCCACCCTCCTGTATCCGCCGTGGTACCAGGAGAAGCTCAAGGCCTGGAGACGCGGTGAGATTGACTGGGATACCGGCGCGCCGCTCCCAAGTTCTTCAAGTCCCGACGACGAGCCAAAACCAAGCCGACCGAGTGCCACCGATCGTGTACGCCGCTTGTTGGTGTACCTTACGCTCGATAACATGCCGTCAATCCTCGATGTTGTGTCTCTATTCGGCATAGCACCCACGGCCGGATCTCACAGTCATCCAGCCGACCGGGAGGAAGTCACCCCGCAAGCCACCTCCCCGCGAGGCTTGAGCGATGGTGGAAAGGCTGTCCAAGCTCATGGCATTCGCCTTCTTCAGCTGACAGATCGAGACTCATCAGTCATGAGTGTGTCGCAGGTAGACGAGTATAGCCAGTTTGACCCCGTCGTCAACATCTTCCGGACCATGGGCCAGCTTCAGAAGCTCGCCGTGTCGGGCGAGGTTGCAGTCATGCCAGAGACGCGTTTTGCTGAAGCCCTTGTGTCCAAGTCGTCTGCCATCTCATCTGATCTTCTCCTCGTTCCTTGGGACAAGACAGGGGGACCCGGAACCCCAGAGGCCGTCGCAGAAGCCGCGAACAGCAGGCTAGATTCCTCCTACGCCAATATCATCAGGCCCGTCCTCCAGAACACGGAGACAAACGTCGGCATCTTTTTCCCCAAGGCTATTGGGACACATACGAGCAACCCGACGCCACAACGGGTGAAACTGACGCGCGCCTACTCGTTCAGTGACATCAAGACCGATAATATTCCCACCATTCCGGTCACCAATCTATCACATCACATTTTCCTCCCGTATTTCGGCGGCAAGGATGACGAGCTCGCCCTCACTGTCGTCCTACAGCTTTGCGAGAAGCCCGATGTCACGGCCACAGTTGTGCACTTTTCCTCCGCCTCTTCTGAAGATCAATACTTCTCGTCAGCGGCCGCATCTTCCCTCGAGAGCAAATACGCCTCTCGGGTCAAGTTCGAGACTGTACCGGCTGAGGACGGATATGCGGCAGCGCTGGAACGTGCCGCAACCGAGATGCAGCCCGAATCTCGCGAGGTAACCTCGCGCAAGCTAATTGTGCTCGGTCGGCGGACCGGGTTAGATGCGGTTGGAGGAAAACCTTCGTACAAAGTGGTCGAGGAGGTTAGGGAGGGCTTGGGAGCAGTGGGTGCGCACTTGGTTGCGTCGGGATTGACCGTGGACCTGTTGGTTGTACAAGCCAAAGCATCTGTCGGCATTTGACTGTCTACTGTGGGTGTTCCGTAGAGGAAAGGGACTTGGGAGAGATGCATCGCCTCTGTGTAAGGAAATTGAGTCATGTTCTCTCGCCCCATCGACCACGACTGCGTAACCACAGCGAGCAACACGCCCCGGCCACTTTAGGATACAACTGGCCGGCCCGCACCGTGTATTGTCAGCTCCAAGCACGGCCGGGTGCTACCGCTGGTGTTTTGCGGCCGAGAATATCAGGAGAACTTTCTCGCTCGTGAAAGGCCAGTCCACATTTCCAGCAAACGACTTTGCGCAAAGTGGTGCCGCCAATCTGGCTGGCGTGTTCGGGACGAGGTCGGCACAATGGCCGTCGTTTGGACCTTGTCGGAGAGGGAGGCTGACAGCGGTTGCAATTGCGTTTCTTCTGGTGAGGGCGGCCCATCAGCAGGACCTCTGTCTGGCCAACCGAGCGCCCGAGCCAACAAGCTGAGCCAACAGCCTGGCAGGTGAGCCAGGCTGCCCACCGCCGGCCTGAGGTTCCTGAACCAACAGGCTGGCCGAAATTACCGGCCACATTTGAAGGTTGGGGCATATTTCCGTCCTTATTTGGGCCAACGTCTCCGTCCGCTCATGCTGAACTGCGCCGCGCGCTTATAGACGGGATGCGGGTTGGTGACGCACAAAGCAGCAGAGGACACGGACGACCAACAAAGCAGACGGGACTCTCGGACGGCGGTAACCCTGCCAGACAAAGGACTCGGACACCAAATAACACACAAAGCGACTCGAGAACTAAATAAAGATTGGCAGTGGAGGGCGGCTACCGAACCCTCGGCGACAAAACCGTGGGAGCACAGCCCTGTTGGGCAATTGATTGATACTTGACCACGCCGCCCCCCCCGACGCCTACAAGCACGACCGTTCCTTTCCATCACCGGATCCTGCGTCTTCACCAACATGCCGCTCACCAAAATGCTACGCGGCTTAGCCTCATTCCCACCCGAGCTCCTCCTGCACATCGCAGAGTTTGCGGACCAGAGCAGCTTGTGTTCGCTCCTCAGAACCAGCAAATTTCTCCATTTTTTGTTGTGGCCGACCCTTTACACAAGAGAGATCGCGCGGCAAAATCCTGTGGGCTTCATCCGCTGTATCAGGTTGGGCGCTGTCACGGCGGTCTCCAAGTTCATCGCCGTGGGCGCGGACGTCAATGCAAAGATCGAGACTCGTGACTGCGAAGATTTTGCCGGCCACAGTTTTCCTCTCGCGTCGGCCGTCATCCGCAACCAGAGGGAGATTGTCTGTCTGTTGTTGCAGCAGGGGGCTTCGGTGGGAATCAAGATTGAGGCATATCTAACGGCGACGGTGCTTGCCGACCGCATCCATCCTTGGGCTGGCTCAACCTTTCACACACCGTTAACAGTGGCGGTCGCCATGGGGCACGACGACATCGCGGTTGAGCTGACACGAAAATTGGCGGACACAAATCCTGTTGCCTCCGTCGCACCGCATTTGACGGACCAGACAGCCTTGGAACAGGCGGCGAGATGCTTGCGTCCTGCTGTGGTTCGCCAGCTTCTCAAGGGTGGCGCCAGCCCGAATGCACGACGAGCCGACAACGATGCCACGCTTCTTCACCGTCTGTTGGAGGATTCAGACCTGCGCTCGTACATTGGATGCCTGGATGATGGGGAGGCAAGGTTCTGCGAGGTTATCACGGCACTGCTGGAGCATGGTGCCGACCCCTTTATCAAGCGGACCTGCAAGAAACACCCCGGCGACCTGAGCGTGTTGGGGCGGTGCAAGCTCGGCTGCAACTTGACAGCCTGCAGCATCGGTGCTTCGTCCCCGTATCGTGACATTCAACAGCACTTCCTGGGTCTTGAACACCGACAACAATGCAAGACTCTTGCCTGTAGGGGAAGCAGGCATAGATATGCCTCAAGGAGCGAGGACATTGTGGGTCATTGCCTTCTCGTCGAGTAATGGGCCTGACAACGATTCGGAGAGCATAAGGGGGGTGTGTGGGCGGGTTGGACGCCGTCGATTCGCGGGCGCAAGTTTCAGTAGGATGGGTAACCCCGGCGTTCGGGGGGCAATATCGTTCGCATTTGCACGGCGGGATAGGGGTTAAGGATATTGGCTGGCCCATCAATTAGAAACTCATTCCTGATACATTCACCCCTGATTCCAACCACGCTTCTACGTCGGCTCGATGGCCTGCCATTGAGAGCCTGATCTAACAAATGCTATGCACATTATCTACCTATGCAAGAAACATCCAGAGCAGAGCAACCAGCCCAACGCCCGCCGTTGCGGTTACTCCGAACCCTTGCCCCATATGGACGCCAGCCCCTGAATCAGCGGCCGCAACCACTTTCCCAGCCACCACTTCCTGGCTGCTGCTTATCGAGCTGGCGGAAGAGTTGAACGTTGATCCAAGGTCTCCCCAACGAATGCGCGAGAATGTCACCGACACATCCGGTGTCTGCTTGACGATCTGCGCTGGGTCGCCAGCAGTGGCGTTGCAGGGTCCATTGCTACCTCCATCGAGCCAGCTCATGAAGTCACCAGCCGAGTTCCAAATGCTAAAGACCAAAACCATTCCCCGCGCCAGAGACTCGCCCATGCCTTTCATGCCACCAAGACGGAGGAAGTCAGACGTGTTGCGGGCCGTGCAGTAGTCTTGGGTGACGGCACCCTCATACCCACCCGCGATGCCTTTCACTCCATTGTTGGTCGTCTCGGCCGTGCTGGGAATGACTTTGCCATCCTGGACGTACAGCCGTTTTATTTCGGCCAGGGTGCCAGTCGTTGAGTTGTCGCTCGTAAAGAACTGGGTAACAACGGTGAACGGCCGTGAAGTGTCGACCGCGAGGCCTGGACCGTAGAATCGCGGAGCCCCAAGGTTATATGTGTTGAGTCCACAGCCGTTTTTGTCACACACCGCAGCCGCCCCCCGGTTACATTCGTCTCCCGCACAGAGAAAAGATCCCGGCCGGCTGCAGGTGTGTGGCGTGAACACGGTAGCCTGTGAGTTGGCCTCCCAGATATCCATCTCATTACAGCAGGCGCCGCTGTTGTTCAAGTTGGGCTTTCAGTCGTCAGCATTGGCCCTCTCCCCAAGAACTTCTCTGCCTCTCGACATTACTCACCATTCCGTTAATGAAGCTGACAGGAAAACATTGGGCGTCACAATACCCAGTTCCATACGCGGCCCCAGCCGGATTCAGCTCCCCCTTGGCCCCATCCAGAGCCATCTCACTCAAATACAAAGCCCCATTCATCCCACACCCGAGTCTCGAGAGGTCAACATCAAACGTCAACTCCTGCCCCAGCAGCTTCAGCCCCTCATATGTCTGCCCCCCTTCCGCCAGCAGATACACGCGCGGACTGACGCTCCGATACGCCCCGCCATCAAACAGGTACTGCCGCAGCGTCACGGCATTTCCAACGGCCGCAACACCGATGCTACCATAGTCGATTCCCTCGAGCACGCAGTTTTGGGCACAGGTCGCCGCGTCGGGGCAGAGCGTCGTGTTAAGAGGGGTGGTGTTGCAGGAGACGGACGGGTTGTCGGTGGCGTGGAAGGGCCGGGAGAGGGCGTCTGTCACAAGGGAGGTGCGGCGAGTCGTACAGCCAGAGCTGGTGGTGCAAAACTGCGTTGGGAGGAGGGGGTGGAGCTCGGGGATGGAGCCGATGCGTTGGGCAGTCGTAATGGCGGGGATGAGGAGGGCCAGGAGGGCGAGCAGGGAGGAAGCTGGTGGATGTGGCATTTTGGAGCGTGTTGGGTGTGTTGTCCAGGGTCACGTTGGCTCTACTGGTATGAAAGGTAACACAGGAGTAGTTTTGGTAGAAACTATGGTTTGGGCGTACAGAGACTTAAATGGAGGGAGAATTGGAAGCCATAACCGGCGATTCTTAGCCCCTGGATCATCGCGCTGGGGGCGCACTCTGTCCCAGAATTCCGCGAACCGAGACGTGTTCGGTAGTTGAATGGAGTAGAAGAGACCGTTGAAGCTCCGCAACTCGACGATACATGACGCCGGTAAAATGTGGAGGATAATACACGGTGGGTGCTTCTCAAACCGCTTGACCTCGAACACCCGCCCCCTTTGTCGATCATTAACAACTCCCGCGCAAAGATTCCAGAAGTGAAACCGGCTCTCGGGAACAATCACAATCCATTCCGAGAACCGGATCGAGAAAAGCTTTGTGTCTGGTAAAGCGCAATCCAAGTTCCTAGTGGTGATGGTGTCAACTTATCTCGTCTTTGTGATGGCCCAGCCGCAAAACCAACCAACACGAAGCGGCGGGTGTTGACAGGTCTGAGGTGAACACAGGTACGTATCATGAAATCGGTGTGTCTAGAAACAAGGAGATCTGAAGCTCAACCCTCAGCCAGCTTACTGGCCAGTGGGTGGAATATACCCCTGAATCTCCAGAGCTCATCCCCCATCGTGAGCGAGTGCGGTTGGGCAAAGTATTGGTGACGTGACCCCGTGAGCCCCGTTTGTGTGGCTAAATTAGCGACGCCGGATTCCGTTTCGGGTTAGAGACCGTCAAAATACCGGGTGCACAGTCCGGTTCGTCCCGAGCTTTTTTTTTTCTCTCACTGCCGTCATTCGGTGCAACCTCGAAATCCATCCACGGAAAGAAACCCCATCCCATTCATGCCACACAAACAATCAGTGGCTGTAGCACTCATCACTATTGAAAATGTCAAACTCCCCAACCCTCGTGCTCGTCCACGGCTCTTGGCACCAGGCTTCATGCTTCAACCCCATCACGAGTCTCCTGCAGGAGAAACACGGTTTGAAGTGTATCTCGGTCTCGCTTCCTTCGACGTCTAACAACCCAGAGGCAACCTTCAAAGATGACGTCGATGTCACCCAAGATGCTATAGCCCGCGAAACAGCCGCCGGCCGCGACGTGGTCGTCATCGCTCATTCATACGGCGGCATGGTTGGAAACAGCGCCATCAAGGGCTACGCGAAACCACGAGGCTCGGTCGAGACGGGCTCTACGCCAACAGGGCACGTCATCGGCCTGATCCTCATTGCCTCCGGCTGCAACCTCCCGGGGCTCGCCTTCATGGACCCCTTTTTCGGCCATCCGCCCCCGTCTTGGCGCGTGAACAAGGAGACGGGCTACGCCGAGCTTGTCACCCCGCCACGAGAGCTGTTCTACCACGACCTACCTCAGGATGAAGCAGAGTACTGGGTGTCGCAGCTCACCACCCAGAGTCTTAAAGCCTTATTCGAGGGCGGGGAGTACTCTTATCCGGGGTGGCAGGACGTCAAAGTTTGGTATATTGGAACGATTGAAGATCACGGTTTGCCCGTCGTCGCGCAACGGCTGGGGGTGGGCATGGCGAGGGCGATGGGTGGTGTGATTGAGCACAGGGAGATGCAGACGAGCCACTCGCCATTTCTGAGTCAACCGAAGGAGACGGTGGCAATCATCCTGGAGGCTGTGGAGGACTTCACAGGCAGGCCGGTCGAAGACGCCGCACCAGCGACCAGACCCCCCATCAAGGGGGTGACAGTACCAGCTGTCAGGCTATGGCAGCCACTCACCTGGTACAGGTTCGGGTTGCCGCTGGCCTTTGGGCGGTTGATGGGCGGTGGTTTTCTCTTCTTTGGCTGGTGCAGGAGGCTGTTTGGGCGTTCCAGGTAATAGGCCTGTGAGGGTTCTGCGTCGCTTGCATGATGA
>FTCU01000750.1_pt1 | contig 41422 bp, 32 predicted proteins | sample 1639521 | NCBI WGS metagenome assembly FTCU01 (sample SAMEA3914864, study PRJEB12502) | metagenome | biome: forest; material: soil | place: USA | collected 2012-03-12 | depth 0.3 m
ACCCCCAACTGCCCCTCGCCAAAGCCAAACCGCCTCGAGACCCCCAACCTCAACCACACTGACACCCCCCACACAATCTGCCCCGAGAGCTCACACGGCCGTGGCCGGCCTTGACTCTTTTGTGCAATCTGCCTATAAAATACAAGCAAGCACGCAGCCATCTGAAGCACATCTTCTTCCCCTTCCTTGCCCCCGCCATCCTGCGTTCCCCCCATTTCATCCCTCGGGGTGCAAACGGGCTCCGTCACGGCGCTTTGCTGTTCGAGGACACGGGCTGAGCGAAACCGCCCGGATTTACGGGTCATGGGCCTGCCGGACAGCGCGAAGAGGGCACGCGCGCGGTCTCCTACCACATCGACCACCAGGCTGAACCCAGGCACTTTATCGACCAGGAAGGCAGGTGGTCTGGCTGAACACGGATTGTGAGCCGCCTCACCTTGACCCAGTGGCTTGATGTGGTGGTTATATGTAGGCGGGGCGTCAACGTTGCCATCTAAAGGGCGCGGCGGTCTCCTGTCCGGTCGCTTGGCTTCTAGGTTGAGCTCAACCAGGATACTCCGGCAGGCCAAGGCTGGCCGCCAGGTCGAAGAAGACATTTAAATAGATCGTAATGTCCACTCTCACAAAGTGGAAAGGCTGTGTGCCTTGGGTTGATGCCGCCCTGCCCAGTTCGTCTGTCGCCAAAGTTGCCCGCGACGATGGCTGTTCTGGCATTTTCCATCGCCAGGTCGCGGCCTTCTCAATGTTCCCGTTTTGCCAGAGGCTCTCTGGCGTTGTCAAGTTCCATCGGTTGCTGTTCTTGAACTTCTCTCTTCGCACCCACATCCACTCACGAGATTCGAAAGCCCGACGGCAGTAGCAGTCCCCAATGCCTCAGCTCTCGTTGCTCGGTTGGCGATTACGAAGCTGTTGAAGTAGCCATGATGTGATCCATGAGCGGGAGAAACTGATTCAGTTTACTTATAACTATATAGAATCCAGATGAGGCCATGATGGCTCACACCCACAGGCTCCCTGAGAGCGTTTCCAGAAACGACTGAGGTTGGAATAGCGCCGCATGACGGAGTCTTCTTGGAAGTATACAGTTTATCTGGACTTCCTAGCTGTCTGGGTCTATGTTGATCCTTGCACCTGTCAAAACTCACGGTACTGAAGGGGGCGAGTGTGAAGAAAATTATGGACGAGATAGAAAGCGAAGTAGGAGCATCTGAAAACGAACTGGCCGAGAACCAGTCTCGCCTCCCAGCCACTATTCCCGTCGACCTGCGAAATATGAATCCGTTTCCTGACTTTCTGGCCAGAGATCCCTCCTGCCTCAACCTGCCGCTCGCATCTCATCTCGTCAACTTTGGTGTTTTCTTCGGCCGTTTTTGCTGCGCCAGCGGGCGAGGAGTGCCGCCGATTCGTTGCGGCATTTGGGGCAGGCTTTCCTCCCGAGGTCCGGATTCGGCTTGCGGCACTGGATGCACAAACCTCGCGCGTGAAGTTCTGCATTGTGCTGAGCAGCTCTGCCGGTCCCACGGGGACGACGGGGCGTTATCTCTTCCTCTTCCTCGTCATCACCTTCCTCCTGCTCGTCATCATTGCTAGCTTCATCCCGCTTGTCGTCATCACCTTCATCCCGCTCGCTGTTGTTGCCCTCCTTGTGCTTGCCTCCATCACCTTCATCCTGCTCGTCGTCAAATCCGGACACCTCGGAAGGAGGGAACTGCCGATAAAAGGTGGGCACTGGAGCGTTGCTAGGAATCGGTTGGCTGGCTTGAGGACCGAAGAAACCCTGATTGGGGGAGATGGACGAGTTGAAAGGGAAGAGAACGCCGGGGGCTTGAGGGCTATTTGCCAAGACCGGGTTGCTGAAGCTCTGGGCTGGTTGGTTTGGCATCAAGCCAGGGTGCAAGATGTTGGAAGAGGGCATAACTGGAACGTAGCTGTTGCTCGTCCAGCCGGGATCCAGTTGGGGGGGTTGTTGACCCTGCAGAAAGTTGCCGTGCTCCTGGTGTGCTGGGAGGCCCGAGCTGACAGCGGCGTAACTCTGATCGCCGAAATGAAGGGGGGCGTTGACGTTCCCTTGCCCAGAAACCGCGGTGTAGCCCTCGTAGCCAAACCGAAAGTTGCCGTGTTCCTGGTTTGTCAAGGAAACCGAGTTGGCCGCGGCATAGCTGTTTGGGCCGAAGATGCCCTCCTGGCCAGGAGGTGGGAGATAACTCTCCTGGCCAACTTGAAGGGACCCAACGTCCTGGCCAGGAAGCGTCGCAGCGGGAAGGGTGATCGGGCCGCCAAGGGCGACGCCGCGAGGGTTCGCTAGTGAAAAGGGACTGGTCAGCAACTCGCCGTCGTGTTACGCTCGCTCATATGTCACCAAGCGTGCCCTTACCAACTTGTTCAGCGCCTCTCTCCAGCAACGGCCGCGGGTCCAGCAAGCGTGACACGCACTCTGGGCAGAACAAAGGATCCAAGGTCGTGCGGCCACACCCAGTGCATGTCTGTTGGTTCGACATTTTGACGTTCGCAGCTCGGACGACAGTCGGCGATTGCGACTGAAAATTTTGGGCTTCAAGAAAATCGTGAGCAGTTTGTTTTGCCCGCCTTCGCTGCCGGCGTGGCTCCCGTCCTCGCTGCCGGCGTGGCGCCCAGCATGGCGCCCGGTATGGCTTTTGGCATGCCTTCCTCCTCGTAGACCGGATGGTTAGCGCTTTAACAAATTCAAACCGGTGCCCTCGCCCACGCGACGATTCCTTCGTAAATAGTGACGCACAATGTAAGACCAAAAGATCTAAGTTGGCTGGCGGTCTCTAAAGCCGGTCGTGTGCTGAGCAAAACGAGTTGTGCATTTGGAACGGAATTTACTATAAACTAGGCATTCAAGAGGATTTAGTTAACCCAATCTTATATGGAGAGGCTATTCCAAATACTGTTGTGCTCCTGTAGTTCGTACATATGCATACACTGCTCAGGGGTAAACGAATCGGGAGGGCAGCTCGGCGAGCATTGCCCAGCTTGAAGAACATGCAACACGTATTGTTTACCGCAGACCTGTCTATCAAGTTAGTTCTGGTGCGAACATATAGTCCCACGGTTGAACTTGACATGAATCGGGATAGAGGCACAAGCACAAGTTCCTTCTTCAAAAGTTCATATCGTTGCCAAGTTCCTCGCCTCTGCACCCCAGAGACAAGGGCTCTATCAATGGGAGCTTGGACTGGTGTCATTATTAGCGAAAGCAATCTCAAAGGCTTGAGAGCCCGCTCATTGCCTATCCTTGAAGTATTCTATGCAATATGTTCAAGGCGGCTTGATTCCACTTGAGATGAAACGACATCCACTGTCGAGCAGAAGCTTGAATCTTGAGTCAAGTGAGCACTAATGGTTGTCAGAACAAGTATGCGTGATTACGATCTGATTGTGACATGCTTAAAGCCAATTCTCAACATAACGTCGCCATTTGACAGCCTGCCTGATTCCGTTGCGAGCATACACAAGCTTTGTTTGGTCACTCAGGGGCTAGCCAACCGAATTGCCCCGCTCCAAAAACACCCCAGCAACAAGACAACTTGGCACTCACTTGACCACAGCATGCAGAAACCCAGAGTAACGAGTAAACAATTCCAGAATATATACTCCCAGTAATGCAAACGCCAGAGCATGACTCACACATCTATATGTACACTCCAGAAGCGGCCACAAAGACCGCCCTCCTGACCCAAGTGCTTCCCCTCACAAATCCAAATCACCAGCCACATTTGTATGTACATACCCAAGCAAAAGAATCCCCCCAGAAAACCCAAGTCCCTCCCTCAATCCTTCTATCTTCCAAAACCGTTTTCGACCTTGGGGTATTCTCGCCTCAACAGACCACACAGCTCGACACATGACAAAACCAAACAAGAGAGAAAGAAAAGGAGAAGAAAACCCAGCCAAAAGACAACATCGTATGCAAATCCGCCCTCCTTTCTCCTTCCCAACCCGTCATGTGATGCGATATCCCCGCCGTCCATAGATAGCAGTAGTCAAAAGCAGCAGAAAATCGTAGCAGCACCACCAGTAGCAGCAGCAGTAGTAAGTATCAGTGTATGTATATCCAAGACGTCCAGTCCCATGCAGGATAAAAATATAAAACAAACGAAACGATGAAGATTTTCTCTCTTCTTGCTTTCCTCGCAAAAGCCACCGCTTCCTTACGGTGGTGGTTGTGTCCGCTCCCCCGGCTCGTAGGATGGCCTCGTAGGAATGTGGCCGTTGCCCATAGACTGGTGGCGGTTGGGAATATGGTGGTGGCCGCCGTTGAGATGTCCGGGATAGCCCTTCTCTGCGAAGCCGACCTTGCCCTCGCCGTCCTCGTCGTCAAACACCTTGTTCTCGAGCCACTGGGTGGCGCGGGCGCAGGCGGTGTCGACCCAGCGCATCCAGGCCCAGGCGGCGGTGTAGGTCAGGACGGTGAAGACGAGGATGGAGGCCATCTTGTAGGGGCGGCCCTTGGGGGGCAGCCACTCCTGGTCGCGCGGGGTGCCGTCCTCGTTCTTGCCCGCGGGCTCCCAGGGCTCGCCGGTGATGCCGTAGACGATCCAGATGCCGACGGTGCGCAGGATGGTGCCGTGGACCAGGTAGACGGCGAAGGAGTGGTGGCCCAGCCAAATGAGCAGGCGGTGCGATAGGAGCTTCTGGAAGAGCGGCGAGAGGGAGAGGGACACGGCCGTGCACATGATGAAGAAGGCCGAGGTGCGCCGGGGGACGTCGGTGCCCTTGGGCACGATCAGGCTGCCCCGGCTGTGGTCGCCGGCGGGGTCGACGAGGAGGCGGTGGAGGGTCCTGGACCACCCAGACCAGTCTTCGTGTTCGGCGGGGTAGGAGCCGACGAAGCCTCCGAAAAGCATGATGAGCGGGACGATGACGAAGTTGAGCACGCGCTGGTGGGTGGTGATGAAGTTTTGCGTCGGGCGGTGCTGCGCGAGTTCGGCGAGCAGTGTGCCGAGGGACAACATGGCGCCGAACGTTTCTGTTGGTGCGCGTGTTAGCGGCAGGTTTTCGGATGACGGCGGCAGGAGCCGGCATGTATGCATGCACCAAGGGCTGGCGTACCTGTCAGGGCGTTGACGTTCATCAACCAGTACACAATCAGAAGCACATGTACGAGCATCCGATACTTGAACCGCATGCCGATGGTGGCCGCCAGCACGATGTAGACCTGGAACGCCCCAATTAGCAGCGGGCGCATGGCCCACTGGTGCCGATCAAAGATGTTCTCCGTGTTCGTCCATGTCGTCAGCGAGGTCCGGAAAAGCCTCTGGACGTTCCTCCCAAAGTCCATGGGATCCGGCGCATCGAAGCGGACCCAAAAGCTGTCACAGTGGTTCGACGCCTTGTAAGCCCCCAAGCACGACAGGACGAAGCTGATAAAGGTCGCGATCAAGGCCGGCAGGACGAGCCGCGGCGGGCGGCGGAACGCGCTGCGGGCGACCGACTTGAGCGCCGCGGGAGTATTCCCTTGCTGGTAGGCGAGCTTCAGGGGCTTGTAGGAGCACACGAAGCCCGTCAGGAAGGCGAAGATGGGTACGCCGATGCGGCCCTGCCAGGGTATCCGGAGGTACGGCAGCTGCAGGAGCCTCGGGGACGCATCGTGGGCGTCGGCGGGCCAGAATAATGGGAAGTCGAAGGCTCGTGAGATGTGGGTGACGATGACGAGGACCGAGGTAATGCCTCGCAGGCCCTGTGAAAGGAAACAGTCAGAACGGGAGACGGCAGGTAGGGCATGCTGCGGATGCTGCCGCACGCAGGGACTTGGGGCGTACCTCAACCCACTTGATGTTTCGTTGGTTCGGCCTTGCACTCATGTTGTCTGTTGGATGCCACCCTTACAAGAAACCAAGAAAGGAAAAAGGAAAAGAAAAACAAGACAGCACGAAAGTCGACGGCTCTGCCGATCCGCTTGCAGTACGGAGTAGCCAAAAGTAACGAATTTACGGCAACAGGGAAGGAGTGGGGAATCCCCAACGCAGAGGCCGGGAGCTTGTCCCGAGACCGGATCCAAGACAGTGGACGCTCGCCGGGTCGAGGCTGACGCTATGGGCGGCGGGGTATTATCAGGGTGCGTTGCGTGGCTAGCAGCGTTCGGGGATTGCGGGTGACGACGACGGGGGGAGCAAAGGTGGTCGTCGACGCTGGGAGCAGATGGTGCCAGAGGACCGGGAGGGACCAGGAGTCGACAATGGCTCCGGAGGCATCTGGCGCTATACAAAGGCCGCTTCGCTCTTCAAGATGGGAAGTGGAGATGCCCGCCAGGTTGCAAGGTGCCGGATTTGCTGGGAGACGAATCCGCCGCGTTGGCCGCCGTGGAGCCGTGCCCGTTTTCGTCTGGCTCGGCTTGCAACACAAACGGCCGAGGGCAATCGACGTCGAGCGAGGAGTGGAGGCTGCGCGATTCGTTCAGGGACGCCGCAGGAGGGTGAGCTTGGTTGAACCTGGATGGTTGCAACGGCAGGCAAAGGCGGGCGTCCCATGGACTTGGTTATGTTCAATTCGGGGTGGAGGGGTGTGTGGTCGGTGGCGGGCAAGGAACGGGATGTTCAGTGGAGGGCAGCAGCCAAGCCAGCCATGCGCCCCTGGTCCCACTGCCCAGAAAACGCCAAGCAAACCAAGAAACAGTTGTGCTCGCCTCCCATCCGATATTGTGTCCTTGGGTCTCCCAACCGTCCGTCTGCTCTGCTCTCACCAGTGCGCAGCACGCAACAACGATCAGCAGGGACCGCACGGGCGCAGGCAATCTCAGTACTAAGTATTCTGATCGTCCAGTCCAGCCCGGCCCGGTGGAGTGCGCAATACATAGCAACATGAGTTCTCTCGTTCTCATCCACGGTGGTGTGGCCCAAGACCGGTCCGTCAGGCGTCAGCTGGTGTGGCTTCTCGATCCGCAGCAGCCTTCTCGCCCTGCCACAGGGTGCGGTGGTGCCGCACTTCCGAAACCCGCCCCTCGCAATGTCGGAGCAGGGCCAGCTTCCAGCTTGTTTGGTGATCGTTGACGCAGGGCCCGGTTTGCCAAGCGCCATGCCAGCAGACCTTACCTAACGGTAATAACCCGCCGCTGATATCGAGCCCGTCTTGGCTCTCGAGGGCTCGCTTGCCACGGCCTTGGATGGGCTTGGAGACGGCCATGGACACGGCCACGGATGGACACGGGCGGCCGCGGTGGAAGGGCTCCAGGAGAACCAGGCTATTTCGGACGCTGCCAGCGTCGTCCAGCATCATGACTGCAGCATCACAGCCGCATACGAAGCAGCCTACCGCACACAGGATGATGCATTGAATTCTGTCGTCACTGTCTTATTATTGACCTCCCTTGAGTTCCCTGTTTGATCCCGCCTGCGAGGCTGATGTAACCCGACGAGCCAGGCCGCAATTCTCTGACCACGGCTTTCCCAGGGTTTCTGCCAATCAAGGCGCCGCGCCCCAGGCAGACTCCACAAAGACGCGTAAGCCCAAAAAACGATCGGGGTTGATTGCAGATTCGCGAAATGATTGCAGGTCATTGGCAGCCAGCGGAACCAAACCCTTTGGAGTCGGCCATCGGCTGAGCAGCTTCCGAGAGGCACACTCGACGCTGGGCAGCTCGACCGTCACCAGGCAACAGAATAGTACACAGCACTGCAACGTTGAGCAAACCCAGGTGTCACGGTTGACAGAGGATGCGGTGGCATTGAACAGCACCCGTTCCAGGTTCTGATTTGGAGCGGCGCCTCGGCTCCAGCATTCTTTAATTGAGCCCACCCGACCGCCTTCTAGTGCGGCTCTCGAAGTCCCGAAGGGGCAGGGAGACGCCATCCCCACTCCGCCAGAGACCGACCGCCCCGTGATGGCATCATGGTTCCACCGTGGAATTTGTCGCACTCATACACCGCAACGAGGCACAATCCCCTCCAGCATCGCACAGAATACCGCTAGCTTCTCTCCTGCCAAGCGCGCACGAGACCGAGGCCATCGATCCCGCGCTTCACCCCCATCTTGGAGATAACAAGGCCCGGCGTCATTGGCCGATGGGGAAACCCGCGGGCGGCTTTCGGTGCTTGGCTTTCGCGCTGATGCCCACCAAAAGCAAGGGGAGACCGGAGATAACGTCAATTAAGTTCTGACCGCCAAGACGACGCGGTGGAGATGCCACGAGGATGGATGCGGTCCAAAAGCACCAGCTCTCCGCGCAAAATCACCTGACCACGCCGATGACGACGACAATAAAAAGTCTGGCCTGCTCATCAAGGAGCAGCCGGAATGAGGACGGGGCGCGATGGACTGCGGGGCCGCGCCGCCCGGGGTCTGGCTCGCGGCGGAGCCGGTTGCTCTCCACCCCGTTTCATCGCCGCCTCTTTTTACCCTTGGTTTTGGGATACGATCAGTCGATCACCGGGATCGTCAGGGACGTCCGCTCCCCTGATTTTGCGTGGCGGCGATCAGCCACAAAGTTTTTCCGCCACAGACGACACGGGAATTCATCAGGCTCAGATGGGCTGGACGGAGAACCGCCGGCGCTCGTATTGTCCCTTGAGCCTGCTCCCTGTGAGGGCAGTACCCAAAATCTCGAACCAGATGACGTGCTTGTCAGATTCGATTCACAAACGCTGGAAGCCAAAAATATCACCTACCCCGGAGCTCGTGATCAGTCGACCAATCGCTCCCGCTCGACTCACGGGCCATCCCTTGCCCCCCGCATGCCTCGCCACGGGCGGCACAGGCGTCAGAATGGACGAACGGGTTTCGCAACCGGTCCGGCTTACTTGGCTGGGTAACTCTCGCCCAGCCGGCTGCAACCCAACCCCCGGGCTTCCTTCACATGCTGTCCAACCCGAGCTTGATGCAGTGAACTCCCATCGATTCAGGGCCGGATACACTTTGCCATGAAGAGACTGCCTCAGGCTCCTTCGGCTTTGAATGTATTGAGTAGTGAATCGTCTCCATGAACGTGGCATCTCCCAGGCAACGTTTTGTTTCCCCCCGATGAAGAATCCGTTCGTTTGCCGGCAGATTCATGCCGTTCCATCCCCCAGCCAAGCCCGCCGCATCACGGACAAGTCGGCATCAAGGGAGGTACTATGTACGAAGAATCGGCGGGTTCGAGTTTTGACGCTCGGGTATAACCGCCGTCAGCAGCCCCAGACGGTTAACCCACCGACGGAACCGGCAACCGGGTCGGGTTGTGGGGAGCATGGATGGCCCTCCTCGCCGTCTCCCACTCTCCCTTGACCGACACGCGCGGCATGAAACAGTGGGGAACAGTCGTCAGCCTCCAGGGGGGTTCTGCAGCTGAGCATGTTTGCTGTGTGTGCGGGCAGGGCCAATAGCCGCCGAGACCGGTCCGCCGTGAGGCAGGCTCCCCTGAGGCTGTCCTTCGCTGGAGTGCAATCGCGGAGCGGCCCGCCTGCCACGCCCTGAACTGGTTGGGTCAGAGGTTTCGGGGAAGTGTGATGCTGGGTTGCAGCAAGTTGCGGGTGGCTGTGGTGTTGAGGTTGCCGGTGGGCCGGAAATAGGACGGGTAGTTGTTGCACATAAGACTGCAAGGCGGTCTTCGTTTACATCGGCCATTGCCAAAACAGGGGGATTGCAGAAGTGGCGGGTGTGGGCGGCATGGCTGGGTGCCGTGCTGGGGTTGATGACACGAGTTTCCTCTGCCTCGCAGGCCAGCCGAGACACGCCGACAGAAATGTGCGGTCTAGAACCTGCGGGCACCCGGAGATGCTGCTTTGAGGAAGGTGAAGTGGTTATTGAACGAGATGAAACGAGCAGTGGGAGGTTGAGTGATCTCAGTCTAAGTATCTCTGTTCCCAGCCACTGCGACATAACATCTCGAATCGTCTCGAGCTGCTCTGAATCTGAGGTATTGAGGAAAGGGATGTCTCGGGAAGTCCAGGATCCGCCCAAAGTTGTACTGAAGAAGCCTGTAGCTGATCACCTCGGGGTGTAGATCTCAAGCGTTTATCATCACGCACTTGGTCGGCATCTGTCTCAGCCCTGGAGGGCTGACCGCCTTGGGTTGGACGGTGGTGGCTTGATGAAAACTCCGGAACCGAAACCGAGGAAATCATGTTCTAAAAGCAGGGTCTACTCCTGCGACAATACTTAGGTAGGAATACATACACTTGGGCTGCGTGAGAGCTCAGAATTCTGCCACACTACCGCAGATACAGACAGGGTGGTATTTGGTTGCGGGCGGGGAAGCAACAACAGTATTGCAATGTAGTCGAATATCACGGATAGATGTGGCTGCAGACTTGGGAAGTCAGTACCGTGGACCGGAGCAGTTTGAAATCATCACGGTTGCTATGGAACGACATGCAACTTATCGACATGTAAAGCTGATATTGATGGGGAAGAACCACCTTTCCCGCTCATCAGGGACGAATGCCTGACCAACTCCGTATAAGTTCCATCCCAACTATTCAACGCCATCTATACAGTACCATACTAATGCAAGCATTTACGTCCTCGACTGTTGCAACATGCAACCTCCACGTCTCCCCTAAACCTCATCCGACTTGACCGAAAACTCGACCCCCTGGGCCAAAAACATGGTCTTGACATTCTCAAAGTGAAACTCCAGCGGCACGGCCCCCTCGAGCACCCAGGTCCACGGGATCTTGCACAGCAGCACAACCTTCTTCAGCTTGTGCAGGCGCTGGCGCACGTCGCAAGCAAACTGGGTGAGGGTGCGCACGGCGCTAACGCGGTAGTGGTGCTGGGATTGGTAATAACGGGCGCGGTCCTGCGGGGTCCACTCGGGCAGCTCGTCGAGCAGCTCGACGTTGGGCCACCACCAGTCCTCGAGGGCCAGCTCGACCAGGTTGGGCGGGAGGAGGTCGATGAGCGGCGTCTCGAGGACCGCCGAGGGCGTGCCGTAGAGCAGCGCCATCTGCACGCAGAGGGTCTGCAGGGACTCCATCTCGGCCAGGGAGGTGAGGCGGCCGTCTGGGCCGACGAGGCTTTCGAAACCCGAGATGTCTTCCCAGCTGACGTCGAGGTTGCGCAGGTGCTTGGCGTGGGTGGCCAGGGCGATGTCGAGGGCTTCGGGGTGGGCGTTGGAGGAGTTGCCGTCGTCGATGGCTTCGCGGAGGGAGTCGTCGCCGCGCGGGGCCATGTAGAGAGTCTCAAGCTTCGGGGCGTTGAGCAGGAGGTGGTGCAGGTCGCCCGGGTACGCGACGCTGTTGTGGAGGTAGATGTGACGGAGGTTCGGCATGAAGGGCGGCAGGGGGTGGTCCTCTCCGAAAGGAAAGGCGTGATGGTCGAGCGCGGTGGTCCAGACGCCATCGTCGCTGCTGACCTCAAGGGTGGTGAGGGCGGGGAAACTCGCGAAGAGCAACCCGTAATGGCGCGGCTGGGCACCCCAGACCTCTGGCACGTCGCACTCGCACTCCTCCCCTTCGATCTGGGACAAAAGATCCGGGTCGCCTTGGAGGAGGAGGGTGTGGATGTGCTGGAAAGGGGCAGCGAGGGGCTCCTCGCGGAACAGCTCCTTGATGCCCTGGATCTGGCCGCAGAGCACGTCGTATTCCTGTTGGTCGTCGGTGATGGGGAGCTGAATGAGGAGCGTCTCGAGTTTGATGAGGAACATGAGGATAAAGCACAGCAGCGCCTGGGGCACTCTGTCGAAGTCGCCCTCGAAGCTCAAGGCGTGCGGGACGAAGGGGCGCAGCATCTGCAGAAAATGGCGGGCAGCCATGGTGAGAATACCAGGGCCCCGGGCCGGCCTGAAGGTATCCAGATAGATAGGAAGGAGCTCGCGAATCTCCCGAATGACCCTGGTGTCGGTCAGGGTCAAGTGGCAGGCCAGGTAGCGAGTCCAGAGGCCGTAGTGCGGCTTGTCGCAGAGGGTGCGGAAGAAGAGCAGCATGCCGGTCGAGTCCCACAGCGTTACTACGCGGTACAGAAGCGGGCGGGTCATCTCGGAGAGGCGGCGCGAGACGAGGCACAGGCTGTGCAGGCCGCGGCGGCAGCGCGTGAAGTCGAACCAGGGCTCATCGGCGATCAGCTGGTTGTATGTGACGGGTTTTGTCTCGCCAATCTCGGGCGGCTGGGGGAGCAGGAAGTCCAGGATGAGTGCGATGATCTCGGGCGGCATGGTGTCGAGGCGGCGTGTGTAGGCGTCGTCTGCCATGACTGTATCGTCTTCGACTCTGCTGGCGACCACCTCATCGCCGACCTTGCCGCTGATCCCCGCCACCCCCCGCGATGGCCGGGTCGCGGGCGCGCTCTTCGCCATCGCCCGGAAACCTTTTCGTGACTGCCCCCTCAAATAACCATTCCTTTTCGAGTTGGAATAATCGTCCGCACCAGGGAGTCAAATACCGATGATGTTCTTGCGGGGTGAGATTTGAGTGCTGATGAAACTTGCGGAGGGTGTTGGTGGAAAAAGCAGGACGTTGAAACCCCACCAAAATGCGGCCGGGACCGCGGGGTGAGTGGGTCGTGCATCGCCGAGAGAGTGGGTGGACCCTAACCCTGAAGCTGGCTCTTCTGACTGGCAACTCTGCGTCCTGAGGTGGTTGCTGGAAGGAACCCAGCTCCAAGTTCCCTCAAACAGTTGTTTTAGCTCGAAGTTCTTCCCTTCCTTGAGGCATAGTAGGGTAGCCAAGCAACCCAAAAACTCCGGCTCGGAGCCGACCACGGCCACAACCCAAGTTAGGGTCGAGGTGTGCTGACCCCGAGCAGTCTAACTGTTACAGACGCTTGAGTCGTCTGAAGGGAGCTAGAAAAGACGGTTGTTCGAGCCCAAAGTATTGAGTCACGGCCAAGAAAATGTAGTGGTGTTGCTAGTGGTATTTGACAAGTTGGCTGTAAGACTTGAGGAGGCATTCTGGCATAAAGCAGACATCGGAGCACCAGAACTCCCAATCAACTGTCAACCCGTCCACCTCCGGTAACAGCTCTGTTTTGAGCATTGATTACATTGAATCCAACTACTACCCAAGCTAGCACTCATAACTGAACCTCAGAAGGGTAACACCTTTCCCACCCTTAACCAAGCACGACCGAACAGCCATCCAGTGAGTAACCCTTTTCCCTCAAACAGAGGTTACCTTGGCACTAGCAGTCGAAGTGGCACATGGCTCGGTGTACAGAAACGTGCCCCACCCCGTGTAGCACTGCTGGCACGGCGCCTTGGTCGCGCAAACCGTCACCGTCTGCGGCTCGATGACCACGCGGGGGCAGCCACATGAGACGGTTGCTGGGGCTGGATTGGAGTTAGTCCCATGCAAGTGCCAGATGGGTAACTAATTAAGAGGGGAAATACCGTCGTAGACGCAGAAACCAGTCGCGCAGGTGATGGCGCAGCCGCTGGACGAGTAGAGGGTCTGAGTGGGGCGGTAGGTGCACGAATCGGCCAGGCTCGTGATGCTAGTGGGGTGGTCTGATGTGGTGGATGACGTTGAGGAGATTGGGAGAATGGTGGTGATGGTCGTGGAGCGAGTCGAGGTTGAGGTCGGGGTGGGGGAGACGGTGGTTATGGTGGTGAAGGAAGGGGAGTTGCAGCCTTTGTTTGCAGCGGAGACGGCGCTGGACGTCAAGCTGTTAGTAGATCGGAGGAAATTAGAGGCGAGGGAAAGGGGTGTCACATAAGGCTTACCTCGCAAGAAACAGGGCGGTGGTCCAGGGAAGCAACATGTTGATCAGTTGTGCACGAACGGTTTAGCTCTCAAACAGGAAGAGAAGACCTGACGGCGAGTAAGCGGATTCGGAGCTCTATTAAGGATTATATCGACCAAGGGCTCGCCTAATGATTAGGTACTTTCTGCGGCCAAACCTGGCAGGCTGGCCCTGGGGTTACAGGTTGTTAATATTAGCCTACTTGAGGGTCCATCCGTGTAACCTTGAAAACTTAGCAGCAACACGTCACGGCACAATCTCCAGAGAACCCATAGCTCAACTCGGTCCGGGCCGCTTTACGGTTGTCTATCCAGCTAACCCAGCCCTACAGAGACGAGTTAATATGCGTCAAGTACCATGAAAGCAACGTCCAAAATACTCACTACGTGGTTTGACACCCTTCAGTTTGGACCACAGTCCCTCTGATTATCTCCCGGTGCCAAGCGGCCGGCTAACCACCTCAGATGTCGGAAGGTTGCTCCCGTCTGCGGGGTCCACCACAGTCTCGCGACTTGGAACCGGGATTGGCTGCTAAAGACGGGATCGAGTTCCCAAATCGTCACGGATGGGAAAGGTGGCCGACACCGAGAAGCCCATCTGCTCGTATTGCAAATCTGCCAAGAGTCAAGTACCAAAGGGCATATTAATAGAGACAGATATTCCCAGGGTTGGCGACGCAGGCTTCGCTCTTGACTGACAGCAGTGTCATACCTCCATACACCCTGGTAGCATTGTCTTGCTGTAAGTTGCAGAAGGGAATTGTTGCTCTTGTTCAGACTCAATCGAGCTGAACCCTGGATTTGAGCATGGCCAAGGTCTCAAGGTTGATCAGCAAGGCTGACAACTAGTTCTTGAGATATGATTGGGAGACAGGATCGGCGGCGGCGCAGCTGCAGCTGCAGCGGTAGCGTGGGTGGCTGTGAGCCTGGAGCCGCGTGCTTTTCTTTCTGCCCAGGAGGGAGCAGGGAGTCTGCTCGATCTTGTTTGTTCCACACAGCAGGAAACAAGTCAGAAACAGAAGCCCGCATTTGATAAACAGAAGAAGAACCGGCCACCAACATGCGCCTCATCAACACCACCACTCTCACTCTCACCGAATTCCACAACCCAGCCTCGACCCCGCCTTACGCAATCCTCTCCCACACCTGGTCCGAGAATGCAGCCGACGAAGTCACCTTCCAACAATTCACCACAATCCCTCACGCGACGCTCGCCCAGACCCAGCCGCTTGGCTTTGCCAAAATCCAGCAGACATGCCGCCTCGCACTTGATCAGGGCCTCAACTGGGCGTGGGTCGACACATGCTGCATCGACAAGAGCAGCAGCGCGGAGCTCACCGAGTCCATCAACTCCATGTGGCGGTGGTATCGCGCGGCGGAGGTGTGTTTTGCGTTTCTGGAGGATTTGGAGCTAGAGGGAGGGCTTACTGTCGGGGAAGCGGTCGTGGATAGCGAGACAGGGGGCATCGACGCGGCTGTTAGAACGCGACGAAGCAGGAGATCGTCAGTGGAACGGACAGAAAGACGCCTCGAGCTGTTTGGCCGCTGCCGTTGGTTTACGCGTGGCTGGACGCTCCAGGAGCTGATCGCACCGCGCTGGTTGGAGTTCCACAACTCACGGTGGGACTTCTTTGGCGAGAAATCCTCCATGAGCGTCGCTCTATCCGAGATCACGCGCATTCGTGCTGAGGTGCTCCGCTGGGACGATCCGGACGCGCTGCTCACCATCAGCGTGGCCGAGCGCATGTCGTGGGCGGCCGGCCGGCAGACCACCCGCGTGGAAGACGCGGCCTACAGCCTGCTAGGCCTCTTTGGTGTGAACATGCCTCTCCTCTACGGCGAAGGAGACAGAGCCTTCATCCGCCTCCAGGAGGAAATCATTAAAGAGTCCAACGACCTGAGCCTGTTTAGCTGGAGCATAGACAACGGCCGATCCGCGGACCAAACCTACTGGGGGATCCTCGCCCCGTCCCCGAGAGAGTTCGCCCATTGCGGCAACATCGAGACCTGGGTCGACCCAATGCACAGCAGCGAGTGCACCATCACCAGCAAAGGCCTACGGATTACTCCCGTTCCCGGTGGGGGACTGCGTCCCGGTCCGGAGGGAACCGGCACCTATATCATGGACCTGCAATGCTACCGGCGTGGCACGGAACACCAACACAGACACTTGGGAGTCATGTTGCGGCAGCAGGGGTGTGACGTGTACACACGCATGCGGCCGGACCAGCTCTACGAGGCGCCTCTTCCATCCCAGAAGGACAAGAGCAGGATATTTTATGTGACCAAGACGGTGTCACTCTCGGGGTCAGCCCTGCTGCGGACGAGCGCAATGCACGCGCTTGACTTGTCGAGAGCGCTGGAGACATTGGCGACGAAGTGGGGATTCCGGCCGGCATCCAAGGGGGCGTTTGAGCCCGAGGGGCATTGGGACGGGCAGCGAAGCATGTTTCTGACGAGAGGTATGCAGAAGTTCAAGTGCCGCGTTGATTTGATAAGGGAGGATGCAAGGGGCAGGCCTGAGAATCGGATCGCACTGGTGTGTTCGACATTTCGGGACACGGGGCATAAGCAGGGGGCCGTGGCGGGAGTGTTGGTCAAGTTCATTGACACGGCAAAGCCGACACGAGGGCGGTTCGCGTCCACACAAATGGTTGGGGAAGTGACTCCGGATTGGGTAGGCGACAAGAGCTCCGGTGTGCCGATATTTATGATCGAGGTCCATAGGAAGCTGGGGTGATGTTCTGGTGTTGACGGGCAGCCCGGCCGAACCATCCCTTACAGCTGACTCATCGACGTGCCCTCTGTGACCTTGGTGTGACGCGTATTGTTGAAATTCAACACGATTCAACAATTATACGAGAGGTGGAGAAAGATCATCCGTGCAGTGGGGGTCATAAATGCTCTGTTGTGAGGCTCGAGCTGAGTACCTAGATATGGGCACGGTTGTTCCCAGAGTCTCATAACCCATCTCTAGGCCTACTCTCTCGACTCAAAATGGCCTCAACCGTCGTCTTGATCACCGGAGGGAATCGCGGCTTGGGCCAGGGGCTCGTCAAGCGGTTCCTGGCGCAACCCAACCAGGTGAGTACCTCCGCCCGTACTATCCCCGCCATCTCGGAACTAACAGACTCTGACACGCACCTACATTAGACAGTCATCGCCGCGGTGCGTGATCCGGGCCACCCGACCAGTCGGGCACTGGCGGACCTGACCCGGGGCCACGGCAGCAGGCTGATCGCGGTCCAATACGACGCCGCGATCGAACAGAGCGCTGCGAAGGCGGTCTCCGAGCTCCAGGAGGGCCACGGTATTGACCACTTGGACATCGTTGTCGCCAACGCCGGGATTGCGAATGACTTCGCTTTGGTCAAGGACGTCAAGATGGCCGAAATCAAGGAGCATGTCCAGGTCAACATTCTGGGTGTCGTCTCGCTGTACCAAGCGACGCGTGCCTTGTTGCAGAAGTCGGCCAAGCCCATCTTTGCCGCCGTAGGGTCGTTGACGGGCTCGTTAGGGTGAGTTCAAGGCAACTTGAAACTTGGCTATACCGTGGCTGACTGGTCGGCAGGCAGCCTCTCCCGGTACCCTGCGCGGCATATGGGCCCTCCAAGTGCATGCTCAACTGGTACGGAACCCGTCTCCACGCGGAGGAGGAATGGCTGACCGCCTTTATCCTGGACCCCGGCTGGGTCAAGACGGGAATGGGAAACGCGGCAGCGCAGAACTGGGGCATGGGCGAGGCGCCCGGTGAGGTCGACGACTCTGCCGACGGTATGTTCAAGGTCCTCACCACGGCCACCAGGGAGGCGTTTGGCGGCAAGCTTGTGAGCTACACTGGCGAGATCCAGCCATGGTAAAGACTGCCAAAGAAAAGGCTGGCCGCCTTGCATGAAGGACGTGTCCACGCGAAGCGTTGGGAGAGCAGAGAGCCAGGTGCACCCAAATGGCCATACAGAGACTCAAGACAAATACAGCAGTAAACCCCCTGGGTTGACCCAAGGCCCAAAACAGTGGTGACCACTCCCCGGCAACTCGCACTCTGCCGCCTCCGGACGTGCCCCAAAGCCATGCTCAACACTCCTAACGCCTCCAAAATAACGCTCACCACGTGCCCCTCCACTGGCTCCTCCAACGATTCATGTTGACCGCTCTCAGATCTCACCACCCTCCTGCCCGCCTCACAACAGCTCGATCGATCCCTCACTCCTTCACCCCCTCCCGACACGCCTCCACAATAATCCTCGCCACCTGCCGATTCACCCCCTCCTCGAGCGGCATGTGATGCCCCCCCTTGAACCTCACCACCCTCCTGCTCGCCTCCTCAAACACCGCAACCAGCTTCTCGCTCTCACCCCTCCACGGATCCCCCTCCCCAATCAAGTGAATGCTCTCCGCGCGAACCAGTCCCCTCTCCAAGTACCTCCTCCATCCCTCCTCCCGCTTGCCACCCCCACCGCCAAACGGCACGGTCCCGCAAACCGCCACAAACACCTTCGGCCCCCTGCCCTCTTTCTCCAGCCGCCGGACAACCTCCAGCCCGACCTTGGCTCCCTGCGAAAACCCCACCACTCCAACGACATCCTCCCCGAGCTTCTTGATCGCCTCCACAAGCGCGTCCACCTCTCCCTTTCCTTCACCCGTCGTAGTAGAAGTCGACGACGAGGAAGCGACCGAGCCCGAATTCCAGTACACCTCCTCCGCCTCAGGCGTGCCGTCGCTGCGCATCCAGGTGAGGTAGGGCCCGCAGCCCTCGAAGAAGGGCAGGACGCCTGGGCCGGGCGGGGAGGGGTGCGGGGCGTCGAGGAAGTGGAGGGTGAAGGTGGGCGTGAGGAGGTGGGTGAGTTTGCGGGCTTCTGTGTCGATGATTGAAGGGTTAGCTGCTCTGTGTTACATAGTAGATAGAGATGGGTTGAGGTTGGGTTGGGTTGAGGTTGGGTTGGGTTGAGGTTGGGCTGGTGAGGCGACGCGGGGAAGCGGGGTGATACGCACGGAGTTGGAAGATGTTGGCGTTGGTGCCGGAGCCGTGGAGGAAGACGATTTTGGGTTTCATCTTGAGGGCTGGATTTTGTTTTCTCGTGGTTCTGACGATCGGGTTTATTGTTGTGATCGATGGCAGGTTGTTGTTGTTTTGACTTTGAGTGATGGGTTTGGCAGGTCGCCGACGACGAGGACTGAATTTCAGGTCGTCGGTTGATTTTTGCAGGTACCGAAAGTTTATGGCAAAGATTTGGGTTTGGCAAGAGATGAGAATAGAAAGCCCAGTTGAAGCCAGAAGCGGCCGCGATCTGGCGAATTGAGAGTGTGTTGATGTGGCCGAATTCGGCGCTGGCTGACAAGACAATTTTAGGATGGAGTTCGGAGAATTCGGTCGCCTTCGGAGAAGCGGGCTGACGACATCAGCAACCCCGGTTCAACGGCTGCAAGGCGGCGGCGCTTGCGGGTGAGGCTTTGGGGGCTGAATAAATTGTGATCGGTTGAACGGTTTTATGGCCCCCAACCTAAATGGTCTTGATCAGACCCGGCTTCCACCTGTACTGAAACATGCAAACTATTATTTCTCATTAGGGTACTATTTACGATTTCGGTATCGACGTCAACTCGAATAGCAGCGGCGTCGACTTCTCGGAGCCGTGCCTGTCCTGCCTCTCCTGACTCACCGGCAGCAGCACCATCCGGGATGCCGGCCGGCCGTTGAACATGACCATGGCCAAGAGCACGACGGCTGCACCGCCCGTGGCCTGTTCCAAACATCAGCATTCGGCCATGAAGAAAGGGCGGATCAAGACCTACCGGGAGCGTCATGGGCGTGCGGAAAATGACGGCAGTGGCCGCGTAGCTGACCACGATGCTCAGGCTGGCAGCGAAGTTCTTGGCCACGTTGTCGGCATACGCGATGCACACGGCCACGATCAGCCCCCCCAGCGCCTGCAGGCTGATGGTGAGCCACACGACCGGGTTGTAGCCCGCGAAGAAGCCGTCCCGCGCGATGGCGGCGCCGTCCTGCCACAGCACGCCGATGAACAGCGCCGGGAACAGGCTGAAGAAGGAGAGCTGCACGTTTCGGGTCCACAGGGACACGGAGCCCATCGAGTCCTTGACCAGCTTCTCGAAGTAGACGCAGGTCAGGCCCGAGGTGAGCGAGGCGGCGACGACGGCCATGAGGCCCTTGAAGGCGCTCGACGTGGGGAGCGCCCCGCCGCGGATGATCGAGGTCAGCCTCTCCAGCCAGTCGTCGGCGGTGAGCGGGCCCGAGATCTGCACGAGGGCCACGCCGAGGGTGAGGAGGACCAGAGCCAGCCACTGGCGTAGCGAGATGGACCTGCCCAGTAGCAGGATGCTGAAGAGAACGGTGGTGAGGATCTTCAGCTGGTAGGTGACCTGGAAGGTGACGGCGTCGAGGTTGCTGATGGCCGCGTAGACGAGCGAGTTCTGGAGCGTGTAGAGGGCGGCCGGCACGATGAGCTTCCAGCTGTCAGGGGCGAAGGTGGAGTGGTACAGGTGAAGGAGGATGGTGGACGCCGAGGCGCCGGGGAGCGAGGCGCGCGTGTCACGGGTCGCCAGCACCAGGCTTGCCAGCAGCTTGATGACTTCCACAAGCAGGACAGCCGTCGAGGCGAGGTACCGGGGCTGGGTGGAAGGGGAGTTGCGGGAATGGTGCATGACCTGCGAGGGTCAGTCTCACGTTGGCGTGCATGTCAAGAAACAAGGGACATACCATCACAAGCACCGAGTTTTGGAGCACCAGCTGCAGCATTGAGGTCCAGGTCAGTGTCACCGCCCAGACTCGGGAGCGGCCCGGACAGGAGATCGCGGGATCGGACGCACCATGGCCAGCGACAGGCGCTGCACCGAGCTCTGCCACCGGCGGGACGGCGGCTGCAGCGGCTGCATCGGGGCCGTCGTTGTCGCAGTCATTGTCATTGCGTTCGCTGCGTTCGCTGCAGTCCCTGCGGCCCGACCCGGCGCGCTGTGGCTCTTGCCCGCGCCCGGCATGCAAAATGCAGGGTGCTGCGCGGCGGATGTGGTGATGTCAGGATCAACGTGCGTTTACGAGACAAGACAAGACGAGACAGGACGGAGGCCGGCCAGTCGGTCAGCAAGCGACCAGACCCGACCTTGGCGGCCTTGGTCCTGTGGCCTGGGGCTTCTTCGTTTCCTTTGTCCCGACTCGAGTCGGAGCAGACGGAGCAGTCGGAGCACGTGCGGGTGTTTGGCAGGCCCGGGGAAGTTGCTCGGGTCGGATTCCAACACATGTCCGAGTCTGCGAGAGCCCAGCGACACGCTCGTGCCGCTTCGCTTTTCTCGGAAGCACGTCACGCTCGTCTGCGTCGCGCGAAGCCAATGGTTGGCCCGGTCGGTAAGCCCCAGGCGGCCCAGGGCGAATGGGACGGCGCCAGAGATTGAGATGGCGTCCGCTTCCCTGTCTCGGTGGGCAGACGCTAAGCCAGGCAGGGTGAGCTTGTTCATCCCCCCAGGTCAACAGTGCGCGGCCTTATTTCTGGCACGGTCCAGGGCTCTTTGTCCCGATTCCAGGCTCCCAGGCCCCCAGGCCGCCAGGTTGCCAGACTGCCGGGCTCGCCGCTGACCAAGCCTGCTCTTTGGGAAATGGCGCGCTGCCGTGGTTTGCCATTTCAGTTCGAGATTCCCAATTCGATTTGTTCCGGACAGAAGACAAGATAAAATAAAATATCGCTGCCTCCCCCCCCAAACCGAAACCCGCCGCCATGATGCGCCTCGCCGGAGCCGCCGCCGAGTCGGTGCAGCGGACGCTCGGCCGGATCCCGCGCCGCGCCTGGCGCTGGATTGTGCGCGCCGCCCTCGTCGCCCTCGTTGTGCCCGTCGTGCTACAGTGGCTCGTCGCCTACATCGTCGGCAGCGACGCCAGAATTCTCCCACCACAGCTTCTCGCCGCCAAGAACCTGCTCATCGTGACGGCACACCCGGACGACGAGTGCCTCTTTTTCTCGCCCAGCATCTTGGGCATCCTCGACAGGAACCGAGACATCACCGGGGGCCTGCTAGTCATGTCGACGGGTGAGCATCCTGGCAGGTTGCGCTGTGCTGACTGCTGACGGCCCAACAGGCAACAACTACGGCATTGGCGAAACGAGGTTGCAGGAGCTCCAAGGCTCGTGCAATGCCCTCGGCATACACCCCAAGCGGTGCATCGCCCTGAACCATCCGGAGCTGCAGGACAACCCCAAAGTCTGGTGGGATGCCGAGCTCATCCAGGGCATCGTGCATGACCACGTGAGGCAGTGGAAAGTCGATGCCGTTCGTCTCCTCTCTCTCATGCCCCCCACAAATCGGTGGAGCTGAGACCCCAAAGCCGGGCCTGGACGGTGCTGACTCCGCCCGATGCAGATCGTGACCTTTGACGAGGGTGGGGTGTCCGGCCACATCAATCACCGAGCGGTCAGCGCCGCTGTCAGGTAAGCAACAAGTTCTGTCCCGCACCCGGCCGGGATCTGCAGAGCCCCAATTCGTGGACTGACAGCGCACGCAGCCGCTACGCCGCGACTCACCCCGAGGCACCCGTCACATTCACACTGACGACGACGTCGCTGCTTCGCAAATACACGTTCCTCGGCGACATGCCGCTCACAGCGCTGCCGTTCGTGTGGCGCATCCTTAGCGCTCTGTCCTACCCCGCGACAACAGCAGACGCCAAGGACGGCGGACGGGCCCTGGCGGCCAACTCGTGGGACCGTTATTTGAAGACACGCCATGCCTTTGCCCAACATCCGAGCCAGTACACCTGGGATCGCCATTTGTACATGATCGTGAGCCGATACGTCTGGTTCAACGACCTGAAACGGGTTGACCGGGCACCGCCACCACAGCAATGAAAACGTGGACCTTCGCGCTGACCCGAGCGATCCGTCGGAGTTTGCTCCTTTCTCATCCTTCCTCACGCGACCCACAGCGCCCAACCTTGTTTGGCGCATCGGTTGGATGGTGCCCGGGCAGTCATGCAAAGGTCATCGCGGGAAGCCTGTTGGGCGTCCAACGCCCGCCGGCCACTGGCCGCGGTATCCCTGGCAGTCCCCCACAAGCTTTTCCCCCCTGCTCGCTCCAGCCAGGTCTGGGCCCAGCTCCCTTGGACACAAGACGGCAAATGCTCTTGGCAAGAAACCGGGCTGGAATGCCACCAGACGACTGGCCAATCGCGTGCTCGCCGACCCCCTGCCGGGCACCCAGCTTACACAGTACGAGACACACGGCTGCGCCGAAAAAGAACCTGCCGCTCCTTTGTCTGCCCAAAATGCCGCCGCTGGTGGTTCATCTATCCCGCGGAGCACACGGAGCACACGACCCTCTTTAAAGCTTGTCTTTCGCATCCTGCGTGGTGACCCGCGAAATCGGTCTGTCTCTGATCTTTTTGCTTCTCCTCGCGCTTCCTCCCTGTGACGAGATGGGGGTAAAATCGCTACCTGCGCGTGTCCACCGCATGCACCCCGGCATTTTGGCTGTTGGTTCTGCCCTCGTGCTCATTGGACTCTGGTGCGCCCGGCATCTCCTCTATGACGCCTATACGCTGGCCGCGCTCCCTCTGATCTGGAGTCGCCACGCCCGAAGCTTCTACCTCTCGGCCCGGCACGACAACTTTGATGTTACTTTTGCGAACTACAGCATCGAGCAGACCAGCGCCGCTCCGTATCCCGACCTCGTTCCGCCCGTGATCCACCACATCTCGCTGGGCTCCGGCGCGGCCACTCACTCAAAATGGAACGAAGTGCGCCAGACTTGCTTGGATATGCACCCGGGCTGGGACGCGATCCTCTGGACCGATGAGGCTGCCGATGCCCTCGTTGCCGAATCCTACCCAGAGCTCCACGAGATGTGGACGACCTACCGGTACCCCATTCAGAAGATCGACGCCTTGCGGTACATGGTTCTGCTCAAGTATGGAGGTCAGTGTCGCCGATCTCTTTCTTGGCGACTTCGTGAGCTGACACAACATCGACAGGTGTCGTTCTGGACATGGACCTGCAATGCAAGCGGGCATTCGGCCCTCTCCGCCGGTTCGAGTTCGTCGCGCCAGCCGCCCACCCGACGGGCTTCTCGATCGGCTTCATGATGGCCAGCCGGGGCAATGAGTACGTCAGGCAACTTGTCACGAACCTCGCGCGATACAACAGAAACTGGCTAGGCCTGCCGTACCCGGCCGTCATGTTCAGCACCGGGTGCCACTACGCTTCGTGAGTCTGCCCCGCATGATCGTCCAAACGCCTTGGCTGACAATCCACAGCACAATCCATGCCTTCCAGTCCAACCGCACCGAACTCAAGATCCTGGCGGGCCCGAGGTGGAACCGCAGGATGCACAGTCTCAACGGACCCGTCTCGACCCCGCTCTTCAACCATCTCGGCAGCTCCTCGTGGCACTCCTACGACGCCGCCATGATTGTCTCACTGGGAAAGAGTCACGGTTTCAAGGTGCCGCTGCTGTTTATACTGTCGTCCGTCGTGACGTTTTTCGTCATCCGGAGGATCAAGAGGAGGGCGATGCTGCGGGCGTAGCCCCAACGCCTGTACGATGCGGTTTATGACACACATGGGTTGGGTTGGATGGGTCGGCGTTTATGGGTTGGCAGAATGAGCCAGGGCACGGAGTTACGGATGCTTTGCGTACATACTACCTGCTGGCAGGGCTGGCCTAATATCTAATGCTATTACGATGATATCCCGGCATCTGATTTCTGGAGCTATAATGACATGCAGAGCTGTTCTTTCTCAAGGTCTTTCTAAAGGTGCGATAACATGCCAGAGCTCTTGTTCTGGAGGCCACTTCACCGCGACGCGAAGACGCGCGCGGTGAGAGCGAGCAGAACGGAGGTAGCCCCGTTGTCCAGATCCCATTCTCCAACACGAACGAAGCTCACCAGCACGTGGGGGCCCGATAATTAGCGCAGCACGAATAAGGTTGCGGTTGAGACATACTCGCCGGAAGCTTCGGGATCCTCAAGCCAAGAAGGGACAGCCTTGCGGAGCATTTCAAAGCTGGGGCCGGGGCAGGCGGGGTCCCAAAAAGCTTGTTAGCAGATGCACGGAGAACCCCGTAGTGCCACACAGTGTCTCCGAATTTCGTCCGTCGGCTTTAACGTTAGAGACAAGAGCGTGGACTGCAATCCGTGATCCGGGTCTCGCCGTGTCCACCCCACAGCCACCATCGGCTGGCCTGGATACGATCTTGGTCGGTCAGGGGCAAAGATATTGCATCTCCGGATCACGGTCGATCCCGGATTCAACACAGCCGGCCAAGGCTTATTTGGTGGTTGCCACGTTGCCGGACGGTCACAGCCCCGAACGATGACCACGGTGACGCGTCACACAAGGCAGACTCCCGTAGTGTAGTAAGTCATGTTACGCGCCCTCGGTGCTCATGGAGTGAAGATCTAATTACCCGACATGGTTACCAGCGGTCAAAGTGGTTGCCTTGCCACGGCGGTGGGATCTGCGGCTGCTCGGCTCCGAAACGCGGTGTGTGACGGGGCCTAAACAGGAAGCTGTACATCTCAGTCTTGTTGTAAGATCCCAGTTTTATTGTAAGACCCCTCGTTCGCTAGGTTTGAGAAGTATCGTCTGATCGTTTAATGCCTCACAGCTCACGTCTCTTCAGAAGCTGACGAGTCACCCGTTGTTCAGACGCCCATGACGAAGTGCTCAGGGGCTGGGGCATGATCTTGAGGCCTGAAGCATGAGTCGCTGACATCGAGAGTCGTCACCTTGGCTGCCAGAAGTGCTCCACAAGGGGTAGTGCCGTGAGATGAACGAGAGAATTAGCTACCTATTCACCCCAAGTACCCAGTGTCAGAGGCTTTCACAAGAACAGTCCCATGGTCCCACATCTTTCGAACAGATCAACTGCCAAGTAACAGTTCTGTGCTAACGCCAACCCCGTCTAGAGTCTACAAGCAGTGCCACACCAAGTCCCAGCCTTGTGCCGTGCTTCCCTGCGCTTACGCAAACCTCCCTAGCGCCGGCTCGACCGCGGCGATATCTTCCACCGTCTCCTTCCACAGCCTCTCGATGAACTCTTTACCATGGGGCCCGTTTAGGTAGGGGGCGTCGCTGTGATGATGTCAGTCATGGATCGTCTCATCACTTCAGCACAGTTCCAAGTTTCCAGCCAGCCGAAAACGAGGAAGCGAGGGGAAAGGACCAAGAGAAATCTCGAGAAACGTACTCCTCAACCTGATTCTGCGCCAAAAACCTCCCCGCCGACTCCGGCCCCGCCACAACCGCAGCATAAACCAACGTCCTCGCCCCCTCCTCCACCGTCCGCCCCGCCGTCCGCCGCACCCACCCCATGACAACTTTCAACGGCCCCGGCAGGTTCTGGTCCAGGTTCGTCTGCACCAGCCCGGGACACAGGTTGTTGACGACCACCTCCTTCGGCACCACCACCTCGGCCAGCCGCCGCACGTACGCGCTCACCAGCATCTTGCTGTCGGCGTACCGCCGGAAGCGGCTGTACTGCGCCGGCGCGTCGAGGTACTCCAGCACCGACACGTCGGCGGGCACGGCGGATTTGAGGGTTACCTGGGACTTTTGCGTGGACGAGCTGACGAAAGTGACGCGCGAGGGGGTGCCGCGCAGCAGGGCTGTCTTTTTCAGCAGCGGCAGCAGCGAGAGGGTTATCAGCATGTGCGTGTAGGCGTTGACCTGCAGGGTGCGCTCGTGGCCGCTGCGCGAGGTCTCGTAGCGCATGGAGGCGATGCCGCCGTTGTTGAGGAGGATGTCGAGCTCCGGGACGGTGGCGGTGACCTTGTGGGCGAGGCGCTGGCCGGACTGGTAGTCGTCGAGGTCGAGCTCCAGGACGGTGATGACCGCGGCCGGGTTGGTGGCTGCCACGGCCGGGTCGGCGCGGAGTGAGGCTGCTGCGGCTTCGCCTCGGGAGAGGGACCGGCAGGCCAGGATCAGGCGTGCGCAGCCGAGGAGGAGGAATTGGCGCGCTGCTTCGAGCCCGAGGCCTGCGTTGCCGCCTGTGATGAGGATGGTCTTGCCTGCCACGCTGGTGCCCTCAGGCGTGGGCGGTATTACGGGCTGGCCCATGGTGAGTGGCTGGAGATGGGTTGGTGTTTCCGTGAGTGGCCTGGCTGGTTTGGTGGGTTGTTTCCTGGTCCAGACTCACAGCAGTCTTATCCTTCTCTCGTCAATATCGTGATGGAATCACTTTTGCTTGATTGGGATGGACTGGAGATGGACGTCCACCGCATTAGTCAGTGGCGTCTAGGCACGGAGCAACTCGTGAGCAAGCGAGAATTTGGGATTGAGGCGTTGGAATGGATGTGCCAGATTACCAAGCCCGCTCCTGTGCTGGCAGCCGGCTTGGCTAGGTGAGACAGACATGTCGGCGACGCGTGCTGCTTGGACGTGTTGGTTCGGGCCGTTGGACGTGTTGGTTGGATGGAACCTGCCGAGTAAATTAACTCTCCTGCACTGCGTTGTAACGTCAGGGCGCGGTGGCCGGCCTGGAGTTGTGCGTATCAGAGGATGTCACTCAAGCTTAGCCACTCAAAGCATGTCCTGGAATTAACAAGTTCGTCTTCAAATTCAAACTCAACGGCACGGTATTTCTCAAACTCTGGTGCACACAATACATACTGTATTCTGTACATCGAGTAACTCTGCTTGGAACACGGTCACCAGAGCCTGTAACCACACAGACATCCATGATTCGATGCATGCCAAGTTGCACCGTTGAGAGGATTCCTTGGTCCTGTCACATTGGCAACGGTCCAACTCAACCCCCGAAACGGTCCGCAGTCGTCCCGTGCGCTGGCCCGATCAGCTCAGCATGCGGACTGTGGCGTGGTTGGCCAACCAGGCGCACTCAATAAGCGAAGGGATCATTTGAACCTTGCATGGTTGGTTCCGTCACCGCTTGGAGATGAACCTTATCTCGCCAGATTCCAAACCCTTCGACGACTTTTCATCAACGAACTCCCTACCACGTGTGAGTTGTGCGATGCTGTCAGTGGACGAGTGTGGCCTCTGCCAGCCCTTGAGCTCACACACAACCCTAACCCTGTCTTTCCCCTGAACCGCATCCCTCGCCTCCTTGCAGACACCACACATCCCGCATCCTTGAGCTGCAATATTTCATGTGGACGTATTGTTCAGTCGCTTCAAGACTGTTTTGATAATCAGTGTATCTCGGGAGCAGGGAGAGAAGTTTGGGAATCAAGGTAACAAGGCCTGGATGTTCGATTGGAGTATGTACAGAATACAATTCATGTCTCCACCCTCACATCAACTATTATCAACATGGAGATTGATGCCCCAAGCCAATATGCACAATGAATAATTCTTCCCAACTAATCAAACAAAAAGTCACCCTCGCATCCCTAAGAAACGGTGATGGAAGACGAGCCGCTGCTCCCGTAGCCCTCAGTGGCCACGATCTGGTAGTCAAAAGTGCCTAGAGTGAGCCCGTAGCTCTTCCAAGCGTTGAAGTGGTTGGCCGTGTTGACCGAGCCCGAGCTGCGCTTAGATTGGCGAACGGACCAGAACTGGGTGAAGGTTGACGTGCCCTGGATGGAGGGCGCGTTGGTGCGGGTCGCCTTGTAGATGTTGTATGTTGCGCCGTCTGAATAAACGGTACCGACCTGGGTCAGACCCGTGGATGGATTGTACTGTTGAAAAGGTTAGAAGGGCGTGGAATTGGGTTGATAAGCTTGGGGAGACTGACCGTTCCGTAGTTCTCAACGATGTAATACTCGATCAACGGGTTCGTGGTCCACCCGTAGATGGAGAGGTAGCTGTTCCCAGATGGAGAGTAACTCCCAGAGAAGTTGATGGTGCGGGCCGAGCCGGGTTTCCTGAGTCCACAAACCGCATGTCAACACCGGGGTAACTCATTTGACACCCCTGAGGCAGGCGGTAGAAGGCGCAGTGAGACAAAGTACGCACCAGCCCTTGCCACCGACAAAGTTGCCGCAGTTAGTCCATTGGACAGCATAGGAGCCGGCAGCGTTGTTCTGGTAGTTGACAGTGCCGCCGTTGTCGGTCCAGAACGAGTAGTAGTAGTTGTTGCTGTACCCAGTGCTGCTGGCGGTTCCTGCGCGGGCGACGAGCCCAGCGTCGCTCGTCTCCGGCGCGTTAAAGGGAATGGCCAGAGCGCCGGTAGCGCCGAAGAGGAGGGCCTTGAAGGAAACCATGTTGATGGCGGTGTGGGTGTTGGTGCTCTAGTGTTGGTAGATGAGTTGAGGAAATGGAAGTCCAAGTGACAATGGCAACATCTTTATACTACCTCGGAGCAATCTTTCTTCCCCCCCCCTCCCCCCTCCATTCCCCGCGCCCCGCCTACTAGCACGTCGAGGTTCATGTCAAAGCGTTCGAGCTACTTCCAACTCGCTCCGTTGACACGGACGCACGGAATACTCAGCTCGCGTACACGCGTCACCGTCCCTCTCGTGGAAACACGCCAATCCCCGATAGACCGCCGCTAAGTTGCGGCAAGCATCGGCGGGCCTCGACGTCGACGCAGTATCATCATTCACTCGTGAACTTGGAGGTTGGACGTGCGTGGGTTCAGCGAGCACACCAGCGCGTTTGAGGAACCTCGGTCCGATTCAGGGAACATTCGTCTGTAGGCCTGTCTGGCACCATCCTCATGCAGCTCGGTGCGTAGCAGTCGGCTGTTAGGGCGTTTCCCGACGGCAGTGGAAAATGAGCCTCAAAATCTGGGGAAATCACGCTCCCACGAACTTGGGTTGAGACCGCCGCCTCAGCCAGACGCGAATCAGTGCGCCACATGACGATGGCACTCTGGCGTCGTAACGCGAGTGGGTTCTCTGGTGCTCTGTGGGGAAACCCACAATCCTTCGGTCGGCTCCCGGACGCAAATCTCAGGCTGAATGTCAGGTACGCTGGCTTGGCTCCAAACCTCCCGCTTGTTGAAGAAGAGAAGACGATCGCCTGACACGCCCTGTCTGGTCTGGAATTCGCTAGTCAAAGTACCCCCAACGCCGAGCTGAAGTGGAGTTCCTGGCCTGAATGCGGCCAGCAGATCGCACTGAGATTGTAGATCACATCCCCTGCAAGTCTCAGCGCTCCAGACCGCCTGCCGGCATCCGACCGAACCCTGGCACTTGGCAGTGTGGCGCTGGGCTTCGAGCGGTCCCAGCGCTGAAAGGGGGTCTGCAAGACGACGAAAGCACATGGTTCCCAGCCCCCTTTCGGTACCCACTGAACCACGTCAAGACTTGTCGCAGGGCACACAGAGAGCAACGGAGAGAGATGGCGATACTGCGTGTCGTATTGCGTGGTATTGTGGAAGAGAGGCTGTGGGGGGCTGGGCCGGACATGAACTAGGAAAACGCCCTCGAAGGCCGTAGCCACTGTCGTCAAGCATCTCAACCTCTCACGCAAGTCTCGGATCAAGAATGGGAACAATTGGAGCCACGGCAAGCGAGAAGCGGTGCTCAAGCACCGAAGACAAAAATATCGGCCTAACTGATCAAGACAGAATCCGCGACTAGAAAACTTCGAGACTTTTGAGATCCTTTGCCGTGGGACTGGGGCCGAAAGTTCTATCGACTGGAAATCCGAGGAAGGTTAAGCATCGGTCTCCCGTGGGGATTGCCATTGACACACATCGACATTGACATCTACAACGGCAATCACAACATCAACGGCCCCCTCCGGTTGTCGTATTCACGTAAAAATAGGGAGGCACGGCAAAGACAATACTACATTGACCAAAAGTACTACATAGGTACCCAGGTATCCATTCATCGCTGTTGTATCGGCCCATCTTTTCAGCAAGATCAGACCAACTCCAACCACATGCTGGCACCGATGCAGAAAGTTCCCTCCGTGACCGCTGTGCCGAGCATTAATTCTTGCTCCAGCTCGCTGTTGATTCCAGCGAGACACATCTGGGAGAAAACCGGGTTGCCCGCGTTGGTCGCGATGAGGGCGCTGGTCTGACCGTCGACGATCCACTGGTAGTGATACCAGTTCCCCCCGACCCACTCGTCAATGTACTCGGCGGTGTTGAAGATGAGCTTCTTCGGCGTGCGGTCACTGAACCAGAGTGTAGCAAAGAAGGGAAACACGACCTGCCCGTTGTAGCTGGAGCTGATGTACGACAGCAGGCCCTGGTCCGACAGCTGGAAGGTGTTGATGGCTTCCGCGACGTTGTCTGTGGCGACGATCACGTCCCCGATGTCCTGGGCAATCTTCTTGAAGTACCACTTCTTGTTTTGCTCATCGAGCGTGAACAGTCTGCTGTACACCGGCTTCGGCAGCGCACTGACGGTGACAACCGTGGTGGCCGTAACTGATGTGGTCACGGTTGTCGGGACGGTCAGGGTAACCAGGTCGGTTGTCGTCGACGTCTCGGTAGCATCGACGGTGACCGTGGCGACCGAAGTCTCGGTGGCGGCAGCGATGGTGGTGGTGCCTTTGAACTTGCAAGGGCGGACATTCAAGCAGCTGCAGGCGCTGGAGATGGACTCGGCGGGGTAGTCGCTGACGGCAGTAGAGAGCTGACGGCGCCGCTTATAATCGGTGGGCGCAAGGCTCGTCACAATGCTGGTGGAGGTGAGGGTCTGGGTCTCGACGACGGTCGTTTCAACCACGGTCGTGAAGACATCCTCGCCGAGACGCGTGACGGTCGTGAGTGCGAGATGAGTAGCCGTGCGGGTTTCCGTGGCGAGGACGACCCTAAGCTTTGTTAGCCGCGAGCCGCGCCAGAGAGCAGGGAGGTCTCTTACGCAGCTGAGGGCGTGATCGTCGCGGCGAATGACGGCTCATAGCCGAGATAAGTACGACAGAACGGCCTGGCGGCCGAATTCGCCTTCAACAGGCTCAGCAAGGCGTCGACCTCGCATGTTGAAGCTGGAATACCGGTGGAGGAAAGCGGAGCTGCGGAAACGAGCGAGACTCCCGCGAAAAGCGCGGGGAGGAATATAGAACGCATTTCGAAAGAGTGACTGCGGACGCGGAGGGCAAAAGGAATGACAGCTGGGAAATGGAAAGAGGTCAAGAAAAAGATGGAAGTCGTTCCATGATATCTCTAATAAACACAAAGCGAGCGAGCTCGTGTCATGGCCATGAATAGACTATTTCCTTAGGCTCTTCCAGACCCTGGAGTTGAGTACCTTGTCCAATCAAATAACCTTCTATTCTCCACCTTCTCATCGATAGTCGTCGAGCTCGAAGGCGGCTGAAAACTGTTTTGGGCAAGTTCGTAGTAAAAGTGTTGGCACCCCACACCTGCGGGTTGCGGGCTGGCCAGTGCGCAAGCCCACCTACCTTTTCCCCAGCCTGTGGGATCTTCCACTTCCTGGAACCTCCACACGCAGCCACAGCTTGCAGCAATACAACCCATTGTTTGCTGCCCCTCAAGAAAAAGGTCCGAGTTAGTTTCGTCTTGGCATAGACATAGCGTCCTTTGACATACACACTCGTGACAAACCCGCTCCCTTCTTCCACTCCTCAGGGAAGCGAGGCAGAAAGCGGTATCCATCCGTATTTTGCGAGTGTTGTTTGTGGGATGTTTCTCAGATATTAACGGGGATTGTCTGACAGCGCCCCACTACGAAATACACTTAGGAAAGGTTTTCGGCCGTGCCATCTTCTTTTCCATCCCTGCTCTTGGTGGGGTCGTGCAAGGAAAAGCGACGACTGCTCACCTCGGCACATCCGGCACGCCCGGAGCTCGCTCACCCAATCTCGAGCCAGTTCACCCCATGGGACCATTGGCAGCCATCCCGAAGGCAAGACGCTGCCTGTCAACGATCCATCGTTGCGACGGACTCTTTTTCCTGCGGACTAAAACGCTCAAGAGGCTTCCCAGGCCTCCTGCTGTGTATATTATCGGACGGTCTAAAACTCGGATCTGGCGACGAGACGGTTCACAATACGTGCTTCGCGCTGGACAGTGAACGGCACGACAGAACGAGCTGCACCGAGAAAAGGGCAACGGACACCGCACGCGTTTTGCCCTCATCGTTGACGGGAATGGACACAATAATCGGACCGTAATTACCCAGGAAGTATGTTTTAGGGAGGGTAGGTGCCCTGTCTGGAAATCGGCGCCCTCGTCGCTAGTATTTCAGGTACTGCCTCACTCGTTGCTTTGCCGCTGCAGGCGCCTCAACCACGATTTCATTTTCCCCCAAGCCCGTCGTCTCGTCCCCGACAAAAGGGTGCCAGCTCTCCGCGCGCTGTAAGCCGTGAGATTGCTCGAGAGCCATGCTCCGACAAGACGACGTCGACTGCATTTCCAACTCCCTGTTCAGGTTTGACTTGGGCTGGATCCGGCCAAACTCCCGAGTGACGGTGACTTCGGTGGTCACGAATACCTGGCCCCATGTTGTAGCCAGAACGGGCCAAAACACGGGGAGGGCCGCGCAAATGGCGGCAAGATGGATTTCCAGAGTCGCCAGGCCGCCCGTTGTAGCGGCAAACCAGGTTGGGTCGAACCGTAACGTGCCGTCTAGGGACCTTTGGATGACAAAGACCATGCGCATGATTGCGCACAAGATTGTCCTGTCATGGTCGTTAGCGTTGGTGTCATGATCGATGAACACTGTGTAAAGGCAACGAGGGACGCGGCGTACAGAGATCCAAGCACAAAAAGGCCTAGCAGACAAAGTCTGGTTTTCTTCGGAGTTTCGGGTTTCAAGTAAAGCGGGATCGGAATCGCAAAGATGATGAAGTCGAGAAGGGCGGTGGATATGCCTTGGCCAACAAAGAGGCGCATAAACGTCACGGGATTCCTGCCCAACAATGTCAGCAGATAATTCCTGCCCGGAAAGCTGAAAGGGTGACAGACCGAGAGCCGAAGCCCCAACAGTGACGCTCCTTTTGAGACATTTTCCAGTAGCTGGAGACTGGAAAGCAGGGGACCCAACGAAGGATGATAAAGGCTGCACCCCAAAGAGCTACTATGACGATCATGAATTTGCAAAATATCCTGTACCGAGACCCGGGCTCGAACACACGAAGGTACTGAAATAGCAATGCCAGTTTGATCGAGGTCGCCGAGAGCGCGTAGGTGGCGTGGCCGAGGTAGAGTACCTATCCAAGGGGCAGTCAGACTCTGATGGCGACAGAGGAAAGCAGTCAATAGTCGACATACCCTCATGAATTCCTCAACCTCGGGAATGGTCATTGTAAACGCAGACCTTCCTAGTCCCAAGTTCGGCACTGAAGAGAGTGTTAGCTGGTGCGCTTATTAGTAGCCAAGAATTTTGACGAACAGATGCAGAGAATGATGGAGCCCATGGTCGTCGACAACTAGAATAGTGCCAAAGCGGGTTAGAGAGGTCCGGACTGAGGTTTTGAGGATGCGTAGGTGGGCACCATGGTGAGGATCATAAAGAAGTCATCCCATCCTGGCGTGCGGAGAATGAAGAACCGGGCGAAGAGCCTCAATGCCGAGCATATCCAAGACAAAATCTGCAGAAGTGTGAGCTTGAGGTTGCCGGCAAATGCCCAAATCTCGAAGGAAACGTCACCATAAGGGTTATGACCAGCCCCAGTAGAGTTGACCGGTGGTTCAGGAAGGGCACTGCCTTGTAAACTTTGGAGTCGGTGGGGGTAGCCGAGGGCAATGCGGCAGCCGCAGTCCCTTGGAACTGATCGTCATGAGCGAGCATCATGGGCCCGAAACCAGGTCAAGAAAGGAGACATGAAAGCTCGTGATGTTTTGTCCCTGCCGAGTACAGTGGACACGATTGACAGGCAGACAAGAGGATTGTTATTTCATGCCCCTCCCCCCCGTCTCCTGCCGATTACTCCGGCCGAAGTTGGAAAGATGACCTGTCTCATTGACTCGGACACAATGCAGGAATGCAGGGTACCTAGAGAGAGAAGGCGATTCACGTCAGTGCCAGCGGAATAGCCCGTTAGCAGATCTGATGAAGAACAACAGTGTCTCAGTTGCGGGCCTGGGATATCCCCGCACTCTGTTGTTGTGTGGCAAACGAAGTGCTGTGAGGGGTTTCTAAGGAAATTTGAGCCTCGAGATTATGACGCATCATGGCCTTGTGTCATGATTTTCATGAGTGAGGCGTCCGCAATGGGAGCGCGGCTGCTGCTTAAGACGGTAGATAAGACCACGCTCATGCCACTGTGTCCGCTCTCAAATCATGCGAGCATTGACTTGCGGCTCTAAATCCCAAGTTTCGGAGCAATGGGAATTCGGCGACGGTCCTTCTTGGGGAGAGCCGCATCGCCATGTCAGCAGAGTCATGACGGATTAAGGTCCGATAAGCCCAAAAGATCCAATCTCCTCGGAGCCGCCACTCGGCCGGGACAACCTTGATCAACGGCGGGGGGGGGCATGTGGGCACGCAGATCGCCAACATGGGGGGCGGAGGGAGCGAAGACTTCAGACGATGTTTCTCGACTACTTACATAAGGTACCTTGAGTCTCCATCTGTCAATGTATCCGCGAAAAGAGAACCCCTCGCTTACTTCCATGGCGTAGTGGTCGAGGCCAAATAGTTCTTGACTGGAGTGGTACCAAAGTTTGGAGAGGTACGCTGGCGAGTATCAAAACAGCTTCCGGGGTAGCAAAGCCGTTCTGAGTTCGGAGGATTGTGGACGCTACAGCTCTTGACATTGGCCAGCGTAACGGGAAGATCTGGAAGAGAGATACATGGAACAATCGCCATCCAAATTGTTTCCGTCATTTCAGATGAAACACACACTACTCGTTCCCCGCTCCCTTCCTTTCAAAGGCTACCTGGTTTACCCAAGCTCGGCGAGAGTCGAAGCAAAACGGGGCGTCAACCCCGAAAGGGCTGCTCCGCACCCAGACCCTCCATCCGCTGTCTCCAGGAGGCAAGGCCTACATAGTAAGTTCCTGATCCCAACCGCACCCACGGCCCATCATGTTCCACGAGACACCAGTTCTGGTTCAGGACCCCGGACCCAACTATAAGTGGCTTTGGAAAACGCCGAGGACGCGCCAGGCTTTGTGCGAGTGTGGCCATCATGAAGGCACGGCTACTTAGACACTTTTAGCATGACAGCTGTGAGCTGAGATGACTTTGAGCTGTCACCTCACTAACCGCTGTTTGACGTCAGGTCCAGCAAGGGCCCCGGGTGCTGTGATCCTTGATGGCCCATAGTGAACCAAAGCGCCGAGGAGCCTCGTCCATCGTCATCCATGGATGCAAGCGGCTGGGAGTGACCCATTTAGGAAAGAGGGTAGACGAAGTCAGTCGAGTCTTCATCTTGAGCCGACGGAACGGGGGGCCTCCGGCGATTGTGTGCTCGTGAATCAGGAAGGTAAAAGACAGTCCAGCCGATTCCGTTCCTGACATTGTCCGTTCTCCCGTTGGCCGCTTGGGACTCTGTTCTATCCGAGATTTAGGTGCCCTAGAAGGAAATTGGATGGGGACTCGGAACACCGCGCAAATCTGACCACGGCCTCAACTTGACAACTCAACTTGCACTCGGCTGCCGTACCGTAGTGGCGATCTCCCCGCGGTATCATTTCGGCCATCTCGGCCATCCCGTACGTCAAACCTCCCCCGCAAACGAGCCAGGCAAGCTGAAGGCGCATCTTTCTTGTGTTTTCTGGGAATCAGATTGTGCCTCATCTTGACGAGTACAACCTGGTCTGGTGCCCATCAATAACCGCGGAGAGTTCCGAGAAAACATGAATACCAAACAACGGCCTGACAAATCGGGCCTTCCGTTCCAGTGCTGTCCGGAGACACCTCGTTCCGTCTAGGTGTCGCCGCCCAGCGGCCCACGGGTGCCGGCGGCATCTGGCTCCCGATGAACTACGATGCTCAGTGCTCGCACACTTTGCACCCCCACACGCCCCTCAAGCCTCCAAGCCCCCAGAATGGTTCGCAGCAGATCCTGGCTGGCCTCAGAAAGATTTCACTGCAGCTTCAAGATACACAGAGCAAGGATGTGCTGAGCGGAGACGGCCATGCCTGGTCATGCAAGGCAGTGAGCCCAACGACGATGTTCCGCCCCAAGCGGCAACATGCGCTGGCACCCATGCAGACACAGTGTTATGGCAGCAACAACAAACAGTATCCAGTTCGCTGTTGGGTGCCGGATGGCCCAAACCGAATATTGCATGGCCACATTCGACTCTCATCTCGCCGTCTCCCTCCCTTTGCCTCGCCGAAAAGACCGACTTTAGTCGGGCTCTGCTCAGCAGCGTCGTGTGGGAGATTCCTTCGAGCGCAAACAGGGATGGCAGACGCAGTTCTTCCACAATAACCTGACATAAAGCATGAGGCATGCATGATACACCATCACCAATCAAGTCCTACTCACAGCGCAGTCGCTGCACCGTCCACTTTTCCGAGACAGGCGTCTACGGGCAGGCACATGGCCCAAAGGGGCCAGGGCACGTTGCTACTTGTCCATGGGGGTAGCGCCACTTGCAAGGAGGGCAGGCCGGGCTGCCTGCTTGGATTTGCCTGCGAACGGGTCACATCCCGCAGCGGGGGAACATGCGAGGGACTCCCAGAAGGGAAGAGTGGTGAGGTATGGGCACTGCTGAGGCTCTTCTGCTCGGGGGTGCAAATGTGACGTCTCGTTTGTTTGCCCGTCTGATCGGCGAAGCCCCCGACTTCCAGACTGCTTCTGGCGCTCGGGTTTGTGGCGTCGCTAGGTACAGTACTTGCTGCCAGCTTGCTCCTCCTGACGTGTCGTACAGCACTTATGCACGGCCAGGGCCAAACCCCGACAAGTGTGCAGAAAAGCATCGCCCGGCTTCCGGGCTGCCAATCGGATATCCCGCACCGCTCGATCTGACTCCCAGAGCCAAGGGGACGGGCCTGTCAATCGTCGATTCGGCCATGCAGGTCATCTGAGGCTTTGCTGAGATCGACAAGCCCAGATCAGACCCCCAATCCGAGTTTTCGAGGACAACAAATGATACAGGACTCTCCTCAGAGCTCAGATTGGGGGCGGGGGAGGAAACTCCCGGCCCCGCGCCACCTGCAGACAGGAGCAGACCAGTTGTGTTTGCAGTCTCGTTGAAGAGGGATATCTGTGCCCTCTGAAGGCCCCGTATCTGCATCGCTGACAGCCTGAATCCAATCCATTGGCCAGCCAGGCGGGGAGGATTCCTGGTCGTTGCCGAAACAGTTTGGACGTCGACGTGGCTAGCCGCAAGAACCTCCACTCAACAACATTCAAACCCAGGCCCTGGTCTGCTGCCCACGGAACCGTGTGTTTATCGACCGGAAAGCAACAGGGCGTTTACATCCAGCCTGCCACAGGATCCGAGCGGCTCGTGAGTGGCCCATGACAGGCCACTCTTGCATGGCAGTCAGATGTGAGATGGCCCGGGCCAGTCGGCGGGACTGGGGAGATTCAAGGACAACCGGGCCGACGGTTGGCAAGCCGGGTGCACAGAGAGTACCCTAGAGCGCCGTCTTGATTCTGTGAGGGAGACACGCCCGAGCCCGTCCTGTTCGGGCGACCTGCTGTCCTCTTCGAACAAGGTTGTTGAAGTATGTACCGAGACACCACGAAGCGAGAAGTGACAGGAGTTGCTGATGGCGTTCTAACCAGGGCGGCGAGTGTACCTAGTACACAAGCATGTACACAATGGTTCAATCTTGGATCTTGCGAGACCCCTGGCGGGCGGCCCGTCGCCACCCCGCCGTCTCGATCCTCCAGTTCGATAGAAGAACCAGACTTGCCTGCCTCTTCCCCAGAAAATGGGCGCTCGTGATATCTCCTGCAGCCCCGGCTCTTTGTCTTTACTTGTTTTCTGTCTCAGTCTTCTCATCCCTCGAGGCATACCCGAAACATTACCAGCCTTCATCTCCACTTTGAGTCTTTGACAGAGGGAGCAACGAGTCGTACGCGATTTGAGTTCAACTCTGGGTCTTTACGGTTGACCGCGTCCCCTGCCTTAGAGAGCCACCAACTGGTGCCCAAAGCTGTGCGAGTTCCCCACAGCCGTCCCCCCTCCTCGGCACCCTACACCAACCTGCATGCGAACCAGAGACCACCCGCCTTGACCGCTCAACAGTGCAGCCCGACGAACCACGTCCCGGCTCAGGCACCTGTGGTGCGAACCCCTTCCCACCAGGCAGGGCCCATACCTCATGACGTTCACAGAGAGGCCGTGAAAGCAGCGGTGAACAAGAGGAGAGAAGGAAGCGGTGGGAGGGAGCGCACCCAGCCAAGCAAAGGCAAGAAAGTGAATGTGTCTGGGATCCGGGGACTCCAGAGCAGTGAAGTTCTCCGCACATCTGCGAGGGGTCCAGAATGTTTATCACCCCGACCAAACCCCGGGAGGAGACGGCCTCGCCCCAGGAAGATGTCCTCACCTTTACAGCTTCCGAGCTCGCCCCGTGGCTGCTTCAACTGAATCAGATCAACACAGCTCTCTTCCTCCACCACCAGCGGCTCCACGACATGTCTTACAGCCAGATGTCTTCGAAGCTGGGGTGGCCCCAGACGGGCCCCAAACCCGAACCAGTTGTGCATGGCCTGCCTTTGTGCGGCAGTGACAGTGGGTACCTCTCCGAGAACCCAAACACGAATGGCGACCTGACTTTGGTACGTTGCAATGTCTCACCTTTCTTTGTGAGGAATGAGACACGAAAGCTGATATGTTGGTTCGCGGGAAAAGACAGGAGAAGGACAGCCGAGCAATCGGACCTGGCGCCCTTCCAGCTCCTCCAACGCCTCAACCTATTCCACCACCTCGTCAGAGGCGAGAGTCGCCTGCTACTCTCCGACCGCAAGCGCGCCAGCCCGCTCACAGCTGCTGGATCCGCCATACTGGCAGCCGGTTCCTTCCGGGCCCGTTCCCCTCTCCGCGTTTGCACACCATGGCGGGGAACCCCTGTGGGAGCATGGACACCACCAGAGCATCAACCCAGCACTACTCGAGCATGGCCACTACTCGTTGGGTGTCCACACCAGCATGCTCCCGCAAACGGTATTTAGGCCTGGCGAGACACTCCACAACCTCGCCCTGCCTCCGCCGCCGGAGAAGGACTTCGCGCCCAAGCTGTTTGCTCCGTCTTCCTTGCTGCAGGGCATGGCGCTGGACGACGAACCCAACCCGTCTCCGTGGGGCGTCCCGTCCGGGACCCAGGCCATGTACGAGGGCCCTCGTTGCATCGAGCTCGCGGAGTCTGAAGCCACTAGCAGTCCCTGGGCCGACGATACGGCCGACGAGCAAACCGTCTCGCCCCAAATGCTGCGTCTCCGGCACAGTCCCTCCCCGACTTTGTCCTCCGACTCGCTGCACACAAGCTTCATGGCTGACGCCAACGCCAGCCACTCGCCTGCCGCCTTTGAGCGTCCCTCTTCTCCCAGAAGACCCCGCAAGCTGCTGCCAGACCACGGCCGGCAACTGCCCTCCACCAACAACATGACCCGCCGTCACCCCCTCGTCCGCTCAACACCGGCCTCGCCTCGCCGAAGACAGTTAGCCGGGCTCCGGCCTCACGCCAGGTCGGTACCTACCCCGTCTCCGCCGCCGCCCATGCCAGCGCCCTCCCCGGGTGCCGACGGCCCGCACGACTTTGCGGACCGCATGGCCAAGAACGACTTCCTCGTGCGGCAGCGGCAGATGGGCATGTCGTACAAGGAGATCCGGCGCGCGGGCGGCTTCACCGAGGCCGAGTCGACGCTGCGCGGACGGTACCGCACGCTGACCAAGTCGCGCGAGGCGCGGGTGCGCCGGCCCGAGTGGTGTGAGAAGGATGTGAGTTAACCTGTCCCGCTTAGTGTTTTCTACCCTCTCTTTTTCTTTTCTCCTCACCACTTTCCCATCTCCCTCCTCACCACTGTCCCTTTCCTCCCCACCACCTCCCCATCCACCCAACATAAACACAAACCCCAAAGCCCAACCCAATAAAGGAATAAAAAACTAACCCCCCCCCGCCACCACCAGCTCCGCCTCCTCGAAAAAGCAGTCCACCAGCTGGCCCCCCACCCGGACCTCAACCCCGCCAAGATCCCCTGGAAGCGTGTGGCCGAGTACATAGTCGCGCACGGCGGGACCTACCACTTTGGCAACTCGACGTGCCGCAAGCGGTGGGACGAGATGGTGCGTTCTTCGCGGCGGATGGCGGAGGAGTTTTTGGAGGGGGGGTATTGAATTCGGTGGGGCTTGGTGTGTTTTCCTTGTCTGTGGGGAATTGGTTCGTTGGGATTTGGTCTTGGGTTGGTGGTGGTGATGGTTGGAGGTTGTTTGTTTGTGTTGTTCTCTATTCTGGTGGGCAGGATTTACTGGGTTTACTTCTTCATGGATGGATGGTTTGTTATTCTTCGGGTATTCGGAGAGGTGGGATAAGGGTGACGGCTGGGATGGGGCATGGCTCGTTGATTTATTTCCTTTGGGTTGGTCTCAGATGGTGTTCCGGAGGCTACGGGTGCCTGGCGAGATATTCTGCCTGGAAGAGTGTGCAAAATTGAGTAGATAATTAATGTAACGTTTAATGAACCAGAGCCGTGATCGGTTATTTATTGCTTCTTGTTGTCCCTTTTCTTCTTTTTCTCCTCCGCTTTTCTCATTTTTTTCTCAATTGTTCTTTTCTCCCGCTTCTCTCTCTTCCTCTCCCTCTTCTCTCTCTTTCTTTCCTTCTTGATTTCCTTCTTGCTTTCCTTCTTGTTTCATTCAGATTTATCTTAGTGTTTGTCTTGTTGTTCTCTTTAATCGGTACTTCTCTCTCTCCTTCTCTCTTTTCCTTCTTGACTTTTTCCTTTTAGCTCCCAACACCTTTAAAGCGATGCGACTATTGGGTGTCACGCTGCCAAAACACATCTATCCAAACCTCCTCTACCACAACTAAACCCCCCCCGCCAGCAACCCCGCCCCCTCCCTCC
>FTCU01000740.1_pt1 | contig 41405 bp, 26 predicted proteins | sample 1639521 | NCBI WGS metagenome assembly FTCU01 (sample SAMEA3914864, study PRJEB12502) | metagenome | biome: forest; material: soil | place: USA | collected 2012-03-12 | depth 0.3 m
ATGACGTTTCCAGAGAGTTCCGAGTCGAGGTTCTGCTCAAGGTAGGTTCCGATTTGGATGTCGTTGCCACGGCCCGTCGAGCCCATCTCGTTGGCGCCCGCAATGTCGTTGGCGAAGCGGACACACCTCGTGCAGTGGATACACCGGTTCATGGAAGTCTTGATGAGGGGTCCGATGTTCTTGTCCTCCACCGCACGCTTGCCTCCCAGCTCGTGGAACCGGCCGCGGTCGGCGCCGTACCGCATCGATTGGTCCTGGAGATCGCACTCGCCACCCTGGTCGCAGACGGGGCAGTCGAGCGGGTGGTTCGCCAGAAGGAATTCCATGACGCCTTCGCGGGCCTTGTGTGTCAGGGGAGAGTTGGTCTTGACGACCATGCCGGGTTGTACGGGCCATGCGCACGACGCAACGGGCTTGGGAACACGCTCGACTTCGACCAGGCACATACGGCAGTTGCCGGCAATCATGAGTTTCCTGACGAGGCATTTCGTTAGCGGGGACGGCGCGGGCCGCGGGCATCGATGCGGTAGTGAGTGACATACTCATGGTAGCAGTATCTGTAGACAGTCAGCAATGCATCGTCAGAAGCAGGAGACAGGCAAGCAGAGCTGCAGGGAAGCCGTACCTAGGGACGGTGACGCCGGCCTTCTCGCAAGCTTGGATGAGGGCGGACCCGGCTGCGACGCGATCAGCAAGAAACGCTCCAGACATTCAATCAATTCGGCATCCCGGCGTGCGCTCACCCTCGATCGAAACCTTCTTCCCATCTGGCAGCAGTCAGCATCAATGCGGCAGGCCAATTGGCGGCGCAAGCAGGGCGGGGGACGCACCGATTGTGAGCTCGACCTCGGCCGGTCGCTGAGCTGTCGCTGAAAAGGCCCGGCTGGCCGCGCTGGCCGGGTGCTTGCCAGTCCGCCAAGCCGAGCGAGCCAATGTCTGCCTCAACATGGTGCCGTCTCGACGGAGGATATGGAGCGGAGATGGGCGGAGGACGGGGGTGTGGGTGTCTCCAGCCGGTGGTGGCCGCAAGGTCGTCGTCGTGAGCTTCTTCTTCTGCGGCAACTGACGTTTCTGGTCGTTGCGAGCGAGGGACGGCCACAACCCACCCCATCCGGAAGAACAGTGAGCTAGCGGCCCGCTTAACCGTCCAATCACAGCCCCCAAATTGTAAGCTCGCTGCTTTTTAAGCTCCCCCACATTTCGCAGCTCGCTTCATTTTGAACTTTTTCTCTCTCCATTGTACTTGGACACTTATTGTAGGAGAACTTGGTCGGCGATCCGGCGCTTCGGTGCCGGAACGCGCTTCCACCGAGTCTTCCTCTATCATGTGCTCCTAGATTGAGATATTAGCTCCGATTATGGATGCATGCGAGAGAGCTCTTCTGGTCTCCCTGAGCAATGGTTCTTACCGCCGGCAGCAACAAAAAAATTTGGGTCGAGAACGGGTCTGGTGGACCTGACGACAAGGTCGCCTTGAGATGATCACGGCCACCCGGGATGGGAGGGATATTTACCGCCTTATATTAACGTCTTCTTGGTGGCCTTCTCGTGATAACTAACGTTCAAACCCGGTGACCCCCCACCGCTCCTCCGGCCGCTTCCCGGCTTCTTCAATCCTTGACGTCTCCCGCTCAAGGCGGCCGAGGTAGTCGACTTTGATTTTCGACATGTATGCCTCGAACGCCTGCAGCTGCTCCAATCCCTTTTCGACCACCTTAAGCAAGTCTATTGCCGTTCTGTCCCGGAGTGAGGCGTTGGGCGGTGCCTCCACGTTGGGGTCGAACTCGGCCATGTTCCGGATGTTGTAGTCCATGCCGTGCTCGGCGGGCGCCTCCATATTGGCGATGATATCGTCAACCTCTCTCAAGGGCAGCCCCGGCTGGATCGACGGGGGCCCTTGTGCCTGCTCCATCTCGGTCGCCTCTATGATGATCCGCTTCTTCTCCCGCTCGAACATGTACAGGAGATTCCCCTTGACACCTTCCCGCTGGTAGTCGAGGCTCTCGAGAATCCTCTTGAGCCGCCCCACCCGGTCTCGCGGCAGTTCCGACCCGAGAATGTCGTCTTGAAGCGGTACGAAGATACTGGGGGCGATGTTGGTGAGCGGGAAAATCTTCTCCGGAGCCTTGCCTTGCGGGCTATCCGGCGATTGAAGCGGTTGCGGCATGGCTATATGCTTGCTTTGTGTGCTCTGTCGTCGTGGCTTGTGGCAGACAGAGGCGGACCGAGTCCAACCAAGTAATCTGTCCAGGTGAATGAAAACCCAGTTTCCAGTTGTTGGCAACGTTTATTTGCGTTGCCTCTGCCGTTTCGAATAAAATCGAGCAATGCTTGGGCGGATTCCTTGTGCTGCTTGCGTCTTGTAGCCGGAGGTTCGGGTCTGCAGTGGTGTCGTGTTTTCAGCAGGAGAAATGCCCCGCCACTGGAATCTCGACCGCTCAGAGTCTGAGCTCCCAGAGGCCACCCAGCGACCACACTTTTTTTTCAGCCTCTCTCAAAGCAATCCAAGCCGACAATTTCGATTCAAATCAGAAGACACCTCTCGTTTCCTGACATGACGGAGACAAAAGCAAATACGGCCCAACCGTATGGTTCAATGCCCCGTCGGCCGGGCTTCAAATGCGGTTCCATAGAGCTATCAATCTAGGGACCAGAAAGACGGCTGATCTGATCAAGACATAATTCAGCTTTCTATTGGTGGGCCGTGGGACTGAATATAACGTCCCATGGAGATGGTAGAGATACTCCGTACAACAGCGGGACCCAAAACCTCGACTAATAAACACCATCCACAAAGTCCACGACAACAATCTTCTCAGCCGCGCCCCCGACGCTTACAACAAACTCCCGATGAGCTGGGTCCGTCTTCACATAATAATCTCTGTCGTCAGTCGACGCAAACTCGGCAACAAAGCCATGTGTCAGCCCGCCCTTTCTCGTCGTCAGCGGACAGTGAAACCAAACAGCACGCAGCAGCCAGGAAGTATCGGGGTAGATTCATACCTGCAGTCCCTCGGGGGAGTTGTCCCGTCCGCCCTTCAAAGATAGGATGTATGGGGTCTTGGTAGTCGGGTGGACGCAGTTGGTTTTCAGCGCTCGAAAGCGGTCGCACGTCTGGGAAATGGAGAAGAGTTATGAGAGAGCTTGAGAAGTCGACTCCGCTACCGTGAATACGCACCTCCTTCACCTCCTCCGGGCTGACACCTGCCTTGAATTGGAGGAGGACGACGTGTGTGACACTCATGGTGGGTCTCTTGAGGGGTATGAGCTCAGTTCCGGTGCAGATATGGCGAGGATTGCCTGAAGTTGGATAATTTCGTGGCTTGGGAGTTGTCTATTGTTGTGAGAATATAAGCCGGGGACGATACCCACCACCCCCGCCTTTCACTCCTGTATTACAAATAGACCTCGCCGCAGGCAGCAGAGGTAAGCACCGAAAGGAACACCGAAAGGAATGGAAACTAAGGAGACCAACCTAGTCGAGCATGGGGGGGACATAACGCAACCACAGGGGCATCCAAGGAGCAAGACACATGATCATTAAAGAGTGTCTATTCATCTCGAACTTGGTCTAAGCGATCAAGGTAAGTCGACAATAAGATCTATCTACCGCAACGCCGTTCTCGTGACATAACATAGGGAAACCCACTCGTCCTTGAGCTGTAGCGTGGGGCGTGTGTCGTTGTTACCAAAGTGTCATTTCGGGCCAGGTAGGGATCCAAGAGATCCAACGGAGGCTTGGTGAGCCAAACCTGGCCCCAAGACCGTTGGTGTAGCAGTTCCTTGGTATGCCACTTGCTTTCATCATGTTTCTCCTCTGCTACCCATTCAGATGAGCTTCAGTGAGAGGTGCAAAGCGGCACCCGGGTGTATCGGGGGGTGGCGGGGGGCTTGTGGTTTGTGCGTCGTCGAAGACAGGGTGATGCGGCGCATGTGCCCGCATTATCGACGAGAAAATATATCTTTCGTCGAGTACGGGTTGCAGCTCGCGGTTGAACTGGCAGAGCCTCATCAGACCTGCATTAAGGGTTGTTTCCGTTTTCGCCAGTTGGTGGTCAGCTGTCGGAGCCACGGGCTGCGCGTCCGATCGGGAGGGAGACTGAATGAAGCCACAGTCGCGGACAGCAGACACAAAGGCGGAATCCCAGCAGGTCTAACACGGTGCGTCTGGCAGCTTTGAGAATCCTGCCGTAGCACGGCACAGCACCTGAAGGGCAGGTCCATCTCCTTGGGTGTTGTAAGTATTCTCGAGAAAGTTTTGCGTGATGGGTGAATGATTCGCCAAGGTCCGTCTTCGAGCACTCGAGTGTGTAGATGTCGGGCTGTTGGCGCGGTACGGGCATGGCTATGGAAGCCAGCCCCGAGCCAAAACCATGCGCGTCGAAAAGCTCACCGGGCTGGCAAGATCTTTCTGATGTACTCTCGTGCGAGCCTGAAGATGGATCGCACATTGTCCTCCAACCGCCTGTCCTTCCTCCTCCGCATCCACAGCAGCAAGAGAAGCAGCAGGGCGATATCGATGGTGATGTGCTTCGTGACGGCCCAGAAAACCCACCCAACCCACGCGAACACGCCCTTCTCCCTACGAGCCTTCCACTCGCGACCCGTAGCGATTTGCTCCCGCAGCGCAGCAATCTCGGCGGACAGCCTCACGATGGCGCGCTCCATCCTCTTGGACCGCTTGTCGTGCCGCCTTGCGTATTCGCCGGGGTCCTCGTCCGCTTGATCCGCCAGCTCGGCCATGCGCCGCTCCGATTCATCCTCCTCGCTCATGGGGCTGAGCACCTTCATCGGCCCTTCGCTGCCACTCATCGGCGTCTGGAACCGGCGAGCCACGGGGCTCGCGATGATACCGCCAACACTACCACCGCGTTGTTCCGGGGCCCCCGCCCCGCTCCCTGATGATGACCCTGCCGCGCTCGGGCTGTTGCTTTTGACCTGATTCCAGACAAACTCCAGCTCGGCAACCAGTTCTAACGCGTTGGGGGTGCTGGCGTACTTGTGCATGGTCTCGATGAGGGCCTCAACGTAGCGACGCTTAGCTTCGGTGCGGCTGATGCCCTTTTGTGAATTCCACGCGTCCCATTTATCCTGTTCGCGCGCAATCTCGTCGCTACTGCTGCCTGCGGCGGTCCCTAATGTGGCCGAGGGCCGCTCCATCACACCGTCGACGTCGCCTTCCATGGCCTGCTTGTAGAGGCCATAGAGGCGCATGCGGTCGGTGGGCGGCGGCCGGGCGGCCCCGGTCTTGGGGATCTTTTTGACCGTGTTGAGGGCATGGACGAAAACTCGATCTGTTTGGCAACGAGGGAGGCGACGGTGTCAGTCTGTCCCGTGTGCGGGTGCTTGTTCGCGTGGTTGGGTGCGTACCAATTGAATCCGACATTGTGCTGTATGTGTTTGTCCCGTCTCAACAACCTCGCGGCTGCAGACTAGGATCTCGAAAATGGCGGAGGCAAGTCGAAGAAGGGATGGGCGGATACCGTTAGGTTCGGCAAGCTCGGTCCTTTGCGTGCCGGAGGGAAGGGGCGCGTTCGGAGGGGCAGTTGAGGGATACGGGTTCCAGGTCGGCACGTCCGTTGGGGGCCGACGAGGCTCGGTGGGACAAACCAATGGCACAAAACACACAGCGCGGGGGCGAAGAGCTTCTAGATAACGAAGAGCCGGTCATTGCCAGGCAGTAAGTCTGTCAAGTGTTCATCTCGGCCAGAAGATGTTTTGTCGCGTCATGTCTCGCAGGTGATGTCTACTGTGGCACCCCACTGCCTGAGCAATCCCGGGGCCAGCGGCTTGTGCCTCGGCACCGCGACGGAACTCGATGGTGGCCCACTTCCCCAATAAATGATCCCCCGGGCCCTGGAACGCGGATCCGAGCTTGGGGAAACAGGGCTTGAGGCCCGCTTTTAATTACGGCGAGTATGCCTGCTTTTGCAACGACACGTGAAAATGGAAGACTTCCATTGACTGTTTCACGACCGACCCTCAACGGAACCGCAAAAGCCATCGACGAATCGGTCTGGAATCCATCTTGGGGCGGCTTGCTGGGCTTGTCCTCGAGATCTCGAAAACAAGCCAGTCCGGCCCCCCATCATACCCGACACGGCGACTAGGCCTGTTCTGAGTTTAGCAGCAGCCGACCGTTGACGATTCTCAACAAGCAGTCCCGCCGCCACAACGCCCAGGCCGTGGTGGCCGTGGTGATCTCCACACTGCCAAAAGTCAACCAACAAGGACCGGCGGGGTACGGTAGCGCATGGCCCTGGAGAGATTAGACGATGCATCGCGATGTCCGAAATGAAACGGCCACCCACTGCCTCCGAGGTTCCCTTCCCAAATGTTGAGCCTGACCCCTCGCAAGGAGACCGACTCGCCGAGGCACGTCACCGCCATCGCACGCATATGGGATGAACCATTGTGAACCCCTGATTTGCACAGCCTTCCGTTGTGTGTCAGGCACCCCACGCAACGGGGTTTTCCATATCCCAAATCTTGTCTGGATCTCTGTATGAGGCTAGCCGAAGAGTGGTTTCTGTCCCCACCCAGTCCACGCCCATTGTGCAACAACATGGGGTACCAGCCTGGAACTTTTAGATCTTGCTTATGCTTTGGAACCGCGTTGACCGTGTACTAAGTAACTAAATAGGTGGTTTCGACCTTGACGCGGACGATTCTACTGTCTGGACCTTGGAAGCCAAGGCACACATGAATACATGCTTGCATTGATACAAACTTGTACAGTACTACTTTTTTTTTTTTTTTTTTTTTGGTTTTTTGAGTTTGCGCCCAACGCTATACCCCCTTATCCGCCTGGGCCGCCCTCGCCGCTATGAGGGCCTTCTTCTTGTCGGCAAACTTCTTCATCAGCTTCTTGTTCTCCAGAGCCTTCACCGCGGCCTTCTGCCCTGCCTCCTTTTTCCCCAACGCACTACCATAGCCCAGCTGCAGGTTCGACTCGCCCCAGCCATTCAGGAAACAACCGACAAAGAACAAGTCCTGTTTCGTATCCCGATCTTTCTTCCCGCTCGACGGCAGGTCCCGATACTCGATCTTCACCCCGGCCGCCCCAATCAGCTGCTCCAGCTGGGTCTTGGGATTGAGTTCCCTATCCTTGACCCTACCACCGGTCTCCTCCTCGCGGATCTGCCTCTCCAGCACAGGCCCCCACAGCAGCTTCAGCCATTCCGCCGCCCTTCCCATCCCATTTTCCGGGTCTGACCTCACCAGCGCGCCGACGTAGGCCTCAAAGATATCCCCCAACACCTTGGCGCGCTGCTTCTCGCTGGCCGTGGTCCCCGCGGGGCGGCCTCCGAGCCCGAACTCGGCCGGGAAGTTGGCGCGCTTGTCCAGGCCGTAGTGCACCGAGAACTGGCCCAGCGTCGAGTTGCGCACCAGCATCTCGCGGTAGTGCGAGCACCGGCCCGGGTCCAGCGTCGGGAAGGTTTGCGCGATCAGCTCTGACGCGATCAGCTCCAGGTACACGTCGCCGATCCACTCAAGCCGCTCGTAGCTCGGGTCCGAGAGGTGCTTGCGCATCCCCGAGTGGGTGAGGGCGGCCGTCTCGAGGGAGGCGTCGAGCACGGGAGGTAACGGAGGGTAGGCCTGGGTAATGGCCGAGGAGGTCCACTTTGTGAAGATTGTCCAGGGGGGGATTTGGGGAGATGGTTGCGGGCCTGGGCTGGTGGTGGTGGTGGTGGTGTCTGGTTTGGTACGCTTGAGGGCGGGCTCGGTGGTTTTCAGAGTTTCTTCTGGTGGTGCTGCCGGTGTTGGCGGCGCTGCCGACTCGCTGTGTGTGCGTTTTGGCATCTTGAATGGTGGTGTGGATGGCGAATGGAATCCTGAAAGCGAGAAAGCGAGAGAGCTTGAAATCTTGAATGAGACCAAGAATGAGAATTGCTTGCACTGCGATCCACTCTCTTGGCAGGGTCCTGGTCTGCCTTGACGCCACAGGCCAGCCACGCCAGAGTCGAAGTGTGTGATGAACGGTTTGGGCCGACTGATGGGTGGCGAGCAATCTGATGTGCACCGTAAGTACCGCAATGCCAGTTGCACGATCTGGTCCGCTCTATTGTCCCATGGTTTGGTTGGAATTGTGGAGGGTCGTGAGGATGCTGAGGCTTGCAGCCACAAACAGGAACCGTTGACAGGGGTGTCGCACAGACACGAAGCTGATTGGCAGCTCGCAAACCCACCTCGAGATCTTTCCAACGTCAAGCCGCGCTTCTCCAGAGATCGCTTGAAGCCGACCTACCAATTCATGCCGCAGCAAAGATGTCGGTTCCTCGTGCGCGGTTGCTCGACCTTATGAGGGTATGCGCCGCTCCCTGAATCTGTGTATGCACAGCATTACTCACCATTCCAGGCTCGGTGCGAGCTCTTCTCGACGACGTTCAATCCCGAGGGCATCCGGACCGGCAACAAGATCCTGCGACAGAGACTCAAGGGCCCCGCGCTTGCCTCGTATTACCCCCGCAAGCAAATCACATTCCGCGAATTCCAACAAGAGTTCAAATCGCTAGAGCTGGAGGTTGAGGATGAGGATGAGGCCGACCGCCTGGAGCACATCGCAGGGTGCGTGACAGTCCCTTGGCGCAGCCTGCACACGCCCCAGCCTAACAAGTCGCAGGCTGAAAACCCGTGGGAAAGGAGCACCCAAGAAGAAGAGGGAGAAAGGTCAGTTCTGGCCCCTTTGTCTCGGTCTAACCCCGGAGTCAAGCTAACAGCGACGTGCAGACACTGGCAAGAAGAAATAAGCTCCCTAGAGGACGAGCGATGCATGCGACACGAGCTGTACCATTACTGTATAGAGGAGGGCCACAATATACCCGACATGAGATTGAAATCACCCGAACATTTACTATGTGCACTTGTCTCGTGACACCAACACAAGTCAGGCTGAGTTCTGCTCAGCGTAGATGGTCAGGGGCCGGACCCCTTTCCCCTGCCCTGGCCGACAACATTTCCCTCTCTCCGAGCACTTCTTTTGGCTGATATCCGGGCAGGGTTTGGGTAGCCTGTGGCCGGAGAGTACCCTTCGTGGCCACGTCCTTCAGCCAGCTTGTTCGGGCCTGCTGGATGGGAGCAGCTGAGGGAGAGCTTGAAGCTTCCTGGTTTTTGAACACGGTTGCCGGGAATGGTATTTTGCTCATCAACCTGGAACAAAGTGGTGCCACCTCGGGCTATCGGCCTTGGCGGAATCTTGAGAGGGAAGCCGCACCCTCCCTGAACACGGCTCGACATGGGATTCCGGCCCCACTCCGCCGTGTTCAACCTGAGGCATTGCCAACTTCGTCACCGGCCCGGCGCCGCCTTCCTTTCCGATCTCTGTTCCCCTCGTCAGGCGGCAAGCTGGGCGGGCCCCGCGCCTGGATAACTCGCAGCACTTGTCGGGTGATCACTGGGCTTTGACTTCCCGCCTCCTCTGCACAGGGCCTCACATATCCACACATATCCCTCGGTCCCCGCCTCCCTCCGCCCTCTCCAGGCTCCCTTCCGAGCTCACTTCTACTCGTTGTCGACGGCTTTCGTTCCCTGACGCTTGAACACCCAACCGAGCACCCAAATCTCAACCCCATCTCCCGTCTTCCTCTCTCCAATTTGTTTGTTCAACACTCCGTTCCTTCGGCTGACAGTCAACCCGTTTCCAAGCCGGAGCTCGACTGCCTCACATCATTCTTTTTCCGCTTCTCGTTTGGAAACCGAGGAGGTGAGTCTCAGTTTTGGGTGCCTTGCTGCTCTCGGTCCCATCTGGCGCCGAGGCAAAGGGTCCCTTCCGCTTCGTCTCACCCGCCATTTGCTTTTCTCCACGGCGAAACCGTCTGCCCGACCTTTCCCTCGCATGCAAAGCAGTTCTGCTCTCCTCCACCTCTCGACCACTGTCATCTCCGCCAACTTGTTACCTCCCAACTCTATTCCCCAAAATCTACTCTTTTCGATATCCCGATCATTTTCTCACCTTTCCCTAGGCAACCCCAGCCACTGGAAGCTACACCGTAAACGCTCGAGAGCCAGAACCATGTCTGGTGCCGCAGTGGTTGTCGGTGCTGTGTTGGCAGGCTCGCCCAGCGAGTGCCACGCAACCCCCTTCCAGAACCTCCCTCAAGACGAGAACCCGACCATGCCAGAGGAGCTCCAGGCCTCAGTCTCTAGAGTAAGTTAGGTCATGTCGCTCATTTTCTGTTGCATTTCAACAGTGCGTACGGTTGCTTTCTTTACCGTACTCCTCCTTTATCTATTTCTTTCCATGCGGTGTCGGCCTCTCCTGACATCTTTTCTGCTCTCTGCCATCGTGACATACCTCGTCTAATCTGGACGCATCTAGGAACCCACTCCGGGTCTCTCGGTCAAGAAAACCGTCAACGTTCTGACGACCTCCAAGGGAATGAATCAGAGTTGTGCCAAGGTAGGTGCTCCATGGCCCAAACAGTTGTGATTGGACTGATCATGACAGAAGTTGAAGGTCAAGCACGAGTCGCCATCTCCCACCGATTCGTACCCGATGGACAAGCTCTATGCGAAACTTTCGGAGCAGCATACCATGGTCCAGCAACAGAAGGAAGTGCCGAGAGCGTCGGACGACGATGCCCTTTTCATTCAGGGCTTTGAGCACCAGTCATCGTGCAGCTCGGTCCCCCTCACTCCGGCGGCCGAAGTCTTCTCCCTGCCGATGATGCCCGGAGCCAGATGCGCGAGCGCCGCATCCGGCGAGGGCCAGTTGACTTCCGAGGAGGTCTTACGGCTTAAACTCGAACTTGCCCAGGCCCAGAACAAGATTTCGCGTCTGGATCACGAGCTGGCACACACCCGTCTTGTCAACCCCGAGGGTGAGTCCACGACTCCAGCCCTTGTGCCCGAGCCAGACTATTCGTCCATCATTGCACCTTCAGCCTCCCCGACTGCCTCCCGGATCAACAACGGTGGTCTCGCCCTCAATGCGCCCGGCAAAATGCCTGCATTTTCTTCTCGCGAGCACACCTGGATGACACCGGACGAGGGACCCTCGGATATTGGCGATCCCCTTCCTGCCACAGGCTTGAACCGCCCACGGGGCATCTGGAACAACAACAGGTCCGCATTTGCTGCTCCCTTTCCCCAGGGCCAAGTGATGATGGATGGAGGCCACCCCGCACCGTGGGGAGGCACCAACCGGGTTGCCAGCTATGAACCCACATTTGCACCATCGGGAATGGACCTGTATCGGCAAGACCGAATGGGTCCTGACCAGGATGTGATGAGACCGATGGGGCGCCGCGGTAACCGGTACGACAATCGGTATGGGTCGTCTAGCAACTTTGGAGGCGGCTTCAACAGCTACATGAGCCCCGCCCCCTACGAGCTGGCTCAGGGATATTCCAGCGGCCCGCAATCCATGATGGGTGGCGGCATGGGAATGGGCATGTACTCTCCCTATCAGCAGCAACCGGTTGGCACCGCCCTCTCTCCCCATGCGACAGAGTTCACGTCGATCGGTGCATCGTGGAAGGGCGAGGTGAGTCAAATGCCATATCTACCACCTTGAGTGAGGGCCCCACACTAACTTGGCCACCTTTCAGACATTGACTGCGGACGGCCAGACCTACGTGTCGCCCACCACGGAGCCTCTCAACTACCGCCGTCTGCTTGACCGCAACGTCACTTGCGACTGGAAGTACATCGTAGACAAGATCGTCTGCAACAATGACCAGCAAGCCTCCATCTTTCTGCAGCAGAAGCTCAAGGTTGGGACTCCCGAGCAAAAGTACGACATCGTCGAGGCCATTGTGGCCCAGGCCTACCCGCTCATGGTCAACCGGTTTGGCAACTTTCTCGTCCAACGCTGTTTTGAGCACGGCACCCCTGAGCAAGTCATCAAGATTGCCCAATCCATTCGTGGAAACACACTCAACCTGTCCATGGACCCGTTCGGCTGCCACGTGGTGCAGAAGGCATTCGACTCAGTTCCGGAGGACTACAAGGCGATCATGGTCCACGAGCTCTTGCGGCGGATTCCCGAGACGGTTATTCACCGTTACGCGTGTCATGTCTGGCAGAAGCTGTTTGAGCTGCGGTGGACCGAGTCGCCGCCGCAGATCATGAAGTACGTCAACGAGGCCCTCCGCGGCATGTGGCACGAGGTTGCATTGGGCGAGACGGGAAGCTTGGTTGTACAGAACATCTTTGAGAACTGTCTGGAGGAGGACAAGGTAAGAATACCTCTCTGTTGGATATGCCTCTCGCCATGACCAAATCCGCTAACGCGTAGCAACGTAGCGTCCCTGCATCGAGGAAGTGTTGGCCAACATTAACATTGTTGCTCATGGTCAATTCGGAAACTGGTGTATCCAGCACATCTGTGAGCATGGCGCTCCGGTGGACCGCAGCCGGGCTATCGACCATGTCATCCGCTATGCTGCCGAGTACAGCATGGACCAGTTCGCCTCCAAGGTGGTCGAGAAGTGTCTGAAGATTGGCGGTCCCGAGTTCCTGGGCCGCTATCTGGACCGCGTCTGCGAGGGCCGCATCGACCGGCCCCGGATACCCTTGATCGACATCGCCAGCGACCAATACGGCAACTATCTCATCCAGTACATTCTGACCCATGCGGCTCCTCAGCACCGTGAGATTGTCGCTGCCCACATCCGAAAGCACATGGTCTCTCTTCGCGGCTCCAAGTTTGGGTCCCGCGTGGGCATGCTCTGCACCAACCACGCGGCCGCCACTCGCCCGGGCCCGGCGGTTGGTCCGATGCCGGGTCGCATTGCTGGCTCCCGATACAGCGGCGGCTACCGCTAGGTGGGCATCACTTCTTCGGCTCGGATCAAGGGTTGCCCTTCATTTCTCGTGGCCCTCCCGTGGTTGTCGAGTTCCCTCTCTCTTCTCTTCACTTTTGGCACCCTGTCATGGATTTCGCGATCGTTTCTCAAACGAGAGTTCTCTTTCACCATATGAGACTCTGTTTTACGGGCATCTTCGTCAGCACCTAATTTTCTCCCAAATTCACCCGACATCCTACGCTCGGGAGGCTACTGCCCATTCGAGTGCCTTGGACACATTATGATTATGGATTTTGCAATATCGAACGGTTGCAGACGCGGTTCGGAGGAAGGTTGAATCTGTCGTGTCAAGATCTAGTGGGGACAGTGACCAACACACGTCTTCCAGACGAGGCCGCTCTGACATCCGTTTCAACCCTTACATAGCTCCCGAGGAATCATTTCTTTTGGAAGACATCGCCAGTGAGAGGAGGGCTGCGCAGGTGGAGATGGTATGAGGGATGTCGACCAAACGCTTTGCTTTTTCTTTGTTTGCGTTATCACACGAGGAAAGAGGGGACATCATTCGCTGAGATGCGTGGCCTGCAATGGATTATCCGGCCTTGTCCATGTAGTCAGATACTTTTGAGCTCATAGCCATTCGTTTATCAGACCACGCGATGATTATTGCTTTGGTCCGTGTCTTTGGTGACCACGAACCGCTTTGGCTGTTGAATGCCTGGCCCAGACACATCCGACTGGTTTTGGGTGGCATTAATCTCAAGGTTATCTCAACTCACAGATGCTCGAAACTAGGTAAGCATGGTACTGGTAGCTAGAGAGTGTGATCACGAGCTACAACTGCACTGCATCGCCCTCGCGACCTTGGGCACATCGCTCGTCCAACGCACCTCCTCCGCGGCATCCCCCTCAAACAGCACGCCGTCCAATTCTTTCCCGGCCCAACCGTCCTCAAACGGATGCAGCGCCAGGTGCATGACGCGCTTCAACACGTCCCTCTCGCCGCCCTTCTCGACCCGCCGAATCACCTCGTCCAGGATCCAGCCGCGCGGCACAAAATTGGGGTTGACCTTTTTCATGGCTGCCATCCGCTCCGCGTCGGTGGCGTCGGAGATGGCCGTTGCTGCCGGTCCGTCTTGTTCACTGTCATCAACCTTCGGCGAGCCCCAGTCTTGAAGTACGCGCTCCCGCCACACGGCCAGCCAGTCAGCGATGCGCTTCTGCGCGGCATCTCTGTCGGCGTCGCTGATGAGGTCGTCGGTGTAGAAGAAGCGGGCGGCGGCGGCGAGGCGTGCGGAGGGGGTGATGAGGTCTGCGAGGGGAAGAGTGGACAGGCGGCGGAAGAAGAGATGGAAATCGAGGGTGTGGGCTTCAAGGGTGTCGAGAAGCGAGGAGAAGAGGGCGTCAAAGTCTGTTGGGAGGGAAGTTTTGAGGCCTAGGCGGAGGGTAAAGAGGCGTTTGTATTCGGCGAGGAAGGTGGATTTAAATTCTTCGCCCGCTTGGTTGATGAGCTTTTCGGCGCGGGCGACGAGGGGTGGGGCGGTTTCCTCGGTCACGCCGGTGGTGACGAAGGATGGGGTGTCGACGGACGAGGCGGAGCCAAGCAGCTCGCCGAAGGCCTCGCCCAAGCGGACGAGGTTCCACCAGATTATGGTGGGCTGGTTGCGGTAGCTGTAGCGGAGGAGGTAGTCATCGTGATTGGGCGTGTATGCCGGGTCGAAGTTGTCCATGAAGGCAAACGGGCCATAATCCATGGACAGACCGAAGATGGAGGTATTGTCGGTGTTCAATACGCCATTCATGAAGCCGTAAGCTTGCCACTTTGCGACGGTGAGGGCGTTGCGCCTCACAATCTCACGGTATAGGCGAGCAAAGCGATTTTCTTCGGCGCCCTCGGGACCTTGAATTTCGTCTTTGGGGATGCCACGCCTGGGGTTGGGGGTCTTGGATGGGTCCTCCGGGTCGTCAAGCCGGCCGGGGAGGTTTTCCCACCCGCCAAAGACGTCCTCGGCGACGTAGGTTGCTAAGCGGCGGATGAGGTCCCGGTCACCACGTGCGCGGAGCAGGTCGAAGTTGCCGAAGCGTAGCCAGCTCTGGGCGAAGCGCACGACGATGGCTCCGGGCTCGATGCGCTCTCGCCTGACTTGGCTGTGCGGCAGGAGGCTGATGGCCAGCGCTCTTGTGGTGGGGATCCCGAGGGCGTTCAGGGCCTCACTGACGACGAACTCACGGATGCTGCTGCGCAGAACGGCCTTGCCGTCGGCGAAGCGGCTGTAAGGGGTCATGCCGGCCCCTTTGAGTTGCACCTCGTATCGTACTCCCGTGCGCGGATTCGTTGACTCGAACAGGCTGATTGCTCTTCCATCACCCAGCTGGCCTGCCCAGTCGCCGAACTGAAAGCCGCCATAGCACTGTGCCCACGGGTAGCCCGGCCCGGACAGCGTCTCGGAGTCCCAACCCAGAATCTTGTTGCCAGCCGCGACTTCTTTGAATTCATCCGTCTCAGCTTCGGACAGAGCCAAGCCCAGATCGTGCATGGCTGCTGGTGACACGGCGAGCAGCTCGGGCTCCTGTTGAGCCTCGGGGCGGACCCATGTGAAGAGGGCGCCGCGCACCTGGCGGGGGCCGAGATCCTCGCGCGCTGCCTTGTGGCTGTCGGCTGGAGTGGGAAAGAGTGAATCGGGCGGGAGAGACGAGGTAAAGTGCCACGACTTGGGGAGCGCAGAGAGGGTGAGGCCGTCGTCTGCCCGAGACGACGACGAGCTGTTGGCTGCAGCCATGGCGGCGGGGTTGGTAAACGACGACAGGGTCCGACTCCAGGGACCCCGGAACTGCTGGGCGATGGCAAGACAGCGGGTGGCGGGCTGAAAGCGCATGAGGCCGTCTGGGGCTCTCGGGTCGTTGGTGTGCGGATTGTTCTCCGTTCCGCGCTCGGCTCGGCTTGTCGCGGGAGTCAACGCCGATGGATCAGACCAAGAAGGCACGAATGGAAGCTGTGGATCGTTGACTGTCGGCGACGCTTTCGTCGAGTCCTTTTGAGGGTTTCACAGATACAGGGTGAAGTCGTCCACTTCTAATCAAGTCTCATCATCGCACTTGTTGCCGCAATGCGCGTGTTGCGGTGGCGTTCTGACGGGATGGGAATCTGGCATTGCGCGTGGCCCTGGCATGGATCTGCCCGCAGGAGCATCCCCGCCAATGCCAGGCTCCCGGCACTTGTACTTGTACGGTAGAGTCACGTTCCTTGAGATACGGATACAATAGTCTGTCTGGCACATCAACTTCATGCGCATGATCTCTTGATCTCTCCTATGAAACTCAGAATCTTTTCTCGTGATCTGCTTTGTGGTCTTATTCTGCGTCTTCTCGTCGACTTGCCCGCCGTGCTCCTCGTGGTCTTGCTGCCCGTCCTCCTCATGGACTTACTGCGACCTGAGGGAACAAGTCTCTTCCGTCCCAATTCCCGTTTCTGTGACGACTCGAGGCAACCCCACGGCAACCCCACAGCAGCTCACAAGGCCTAGCTCCCCTGACTATGGCGTCATAGCCGACGCCAATCACGCCCCGCACCGCTGCGGGACCTCCCCCCTGCCGATGAGCGGCTCCGACGCCGGCATCTCAGGCGCATGCCGGAACCGACACGCGGAGCTCGAAATTCAAGCCATCGAGGACGCAATGCGGGTTTACTGTGTAACTCCGTACCACCGAGCCTGGTAGAGTGCCTCGTCATAGTACTTATACTGGCACTCGGCCCCGAGTCTCATCCCCTGATCGTCTCACCCTCTCCCTCCTCGCCCCTTTCTGTCTCTCTATACCAGCCAACATGGCCTCGGAGACTACCCCTAAGCAACTCGAGATTCCCAATCTCAAATTGAACGACGGGAATGAGATTCCCCTGGTGCGCAACGGCCCGTAGCTCGCCGGCTTCCATCGCACACTTACTGACATCCCCAAGCTCGGCTATGGCCTCGGAACAGCCAGGGCAAAGCGTAGCAACAGGGAGGAACTGGACGAAAAAATCATCAATGACACCCTGACCGCCATTAAGAATGGCTACTACCACCTGGACGGCGCCGAGTGTATGATTTCCTTTTGCCTCATTGCCTCTCATCCACCAGAAATCTCCATGCTAATATCACCCTCCCAGCCTACGGCAACGAGGCTGAGCTCGGCGCTGCTGTCTCCCGCTCGGGTGTCCCCCGTTCTAAGCGTACGTCAAGCACGCTGGCTACCCGGCTTCCCGAATTCGTCCCAAGTAAACACAAGGAGAAGAGGAGAAATGACTGACATCGTGAACCGGCCAGTCTTCATCACCACCAAAACCTCCTGCCGCCCAGGCGAATCCATCGAAACGGCCTTCTCCCGCTCCCTCGCCAAGCTCGGCGTCGACTACGTCGACCTATACCTAATCCACAGCCCCTTCTTCGCCGCCTCCCCGGCCGAGCTGCAGCAAAAGTGGGCCGAGGTCGAGGCCCTCAAAGACGCGGGCCGCGCCCGCTCCATCGGCGTGTCCAACTTCCTGCGCGAGCACCTCGAGACCGTGCTGGCCACCGCCCGCCACCCGCCGGCCATCAACCAGATCGAGTACCACCCCTACCTGCAGCACACAGACGGCCTGCTGGCCTTCCACCGGGAGAAGGGGATCGCCCTCGAGGCGTACTCGCCGCTGACTGCCGTGACCAAGGCCGCGCCCGGGCCTGTCGACCCCGTGTACGAGCGGCTGGCCACCAAGTATGGCGTTACGACGGGAGAGGTGGCGCTGAGATGGGTCTTGGATCAGGAGATTGTCACCCTCACGACGAGCTCGAGTGAGGAGAGGCTGCGACAGTGGGCGCACAGGTTGCCGCTGTTTAAGTTGACGCCTAAGGAGGCGGCGGAGATCGCGGAGAAGGGGGAGGAGAAGCACTTTAGGGGGTTTTGGAATAAACAGTTTGCCGATGATGATAGACGCTGAGACGACGGGCTGGGGCCGGAATGAAATATGCAAGCCAATACCAATCTTTGCAGTTATGTCCATCTGAGAAATGCGACTTTCCAAGGCTGCGTATCAAGCCTCGTTGTCCGGCCCACCACTCACAACTCGTCGTCTGATTCCGTCTCGCTCCCTGCGGCTGGCGGAGGCGTGGCCGCTTTGGGAGTCGTCTTCCTGAGGGGTTTCTTGAGAGGGTGTATCGCCACCTCCTTGCCTTTACCTGCCTTGCTAGCCCCGGCGTGAGACTTGGGTGCCGGTTTCTGTGGCTGGCGAGTCTTTTGGGGTGGTGGCGGCGGCGGCGGGGCCTCGTCTTCTTCACCTTCACTCCCCGTCGCAGTTGCATCGTCGTCGGTGGTCTCACGGTCCTCTTCGGACTCGGGGCTCTCCTTGACCGCTGGAGGTGGCTCTTTCGAATCTACATCCATTTTGTCGACGGCGGCGGTAACCTTCTCGAACCCGTCGTCAGAATCAGAGGAGCCACCGCCGGAAGCATCCTCCAGCGCCTTGCGCTTTCCGCGGCGGGATGAGGCGGGCTTCCGATCCTCCATGACACTTGACCGTGCGGCTTGAGAGGCGCGGGCTGCGTCGAGCCGTGAAGGGTCAACTTGCGCGGTACTGAGCAGACGTTGCTGCTCACGGATCTTGACCTTCTTCTCGTTCAAGAGGCCGCAGAACTTTTCCAAAATTTCGGCCTCCCTGGCCTTTTTGGACTCGGTAAGCTCATCGAGCTGATTTCTTAGCTCGGTGATGCGGGCTTCGAGGTCCAACATTTCGGCCTTCTCGGAGACCACAGTCTCTTGGAAGGCCTCCCGGCCCAGCGCAGCAGCGCCGCACCAGTCAAAGAGCTGGATGGCTTCATCGGCTTTGTGATTCAATGTCAGAGCACCGAGGCGTTGCTAGAAAAGACGGTTAGATTTGTTCTCTGGGAGAGGGCTAAAGGTCTCTCACATTGATGCCAGCGACCCGTCGTCTGATGGTGATGATGATCGACTTCCCCGCGTTGGCTTCTGCGCCCGCTTCAATGCCCTCGACCGGCTCACTCCCCAAGAGAAGTGCCTTCAAGATCCTCTCCCACTCCTCCGGCGAGCAGGGGCTGCTGCTAGCCTTCAAGTCGCCAATGCGGTCGTGCCTTACTGTGGTACGCGAGTCAGCTCTCAGGAACAACCAAGACAAGTGGTTAACGCATGAACAACGTGCGATCCGCTGGCTCGGGAATCCCCGCTCGGCCAAGTGGGGGAGAAGGGGATCGACGACATACACTTGACCACGTATGGCTCCTCGCCCTCGGTCGCCACGAGTTTGACATTCAGCGGCTTAGATCCTGATGGTGTAACCTCGCCCAGGATAAAAGCACCCTCCTCGTCAGTCCGGGGGACGCGGATGATGTGAGAGGGCGCCATAGTGTGCTCGGATGGATGAGGATCCAGCGGCGTGGATGAGACCGAGATTGGCGGTTTAGGATAGAATGTTTCGTTTGCCCGAGGTGGACGGCACACGTGCGCCGCCGGATGAAACGAGCCGTGAGATTGGAGGAGGGTGCCGCAATGGCTGAGAATGATGCGTCCGTCCAACGGCTTTAATTTCCAAGACTTGGACGGCGCCGAAAGGAGGGCGGCCCGGAGCTGAACGACCGGCGGCAGGATGTGGGGAAACGGGACGTCGTGGATCGGAAAAAGAGGTGCTGGAGAGCTAATCCAAACCTTGTATTTTCGTTTGATCCGTCTTATGTCTCGGTTGCACAGAGTACTTATTATCTAAAGAAACGACCCAGCAGCCGAGAAACAACGGAGATTGCGGAACTTTTGTGTTTTTTTGGACGTTGGAAGAACGGACAAAGTCACTGCAGGCAGCAGCAGCAGCAGGCGGGTGAGCTCCAGGCAGCCAGGCCCCATTGCTAGTAGAGCTCAGGCCAGCAACAACAAAACAGGGCCAACCCAGAACAGTCCAATTCAAGTCCAGGCTCAAGGCAATGCTCTAGCTGGAACATGCGGTTCAAGCCAACGAGTTCGACGATAACTGCTGGTTTTCGTGATGAGGTCACAAGTTGGCCCATCCCGAGCTGTGGCGCCCGGCTATGGTCCCACCCGATGATGTTTATTGCGCTCGACAGATGGACCGTCGCTCCGGCTACGATCGACATGTGACGTTTCCGTGCGGTGGGAAGAGTACTCTGTACCTGACGGGATACAACATCCGAATCATACTGGATTCGTCGAAACTCTCAAACCCTCAAACCCTCCTCTTGGTCATGGATATAGCTGTGATGAAGGACCGTCTCAGGTCGAGGTGGAAGTAAAGCAGGAGTTCATGCTAAGACTGCAGATGCTTATTGGAAGGCCAGGGGGCGCGTTTTCGCGTCCATGACGCGAGCCTGGTCAGAGCTCTCTCGGGACGGACGAACCAGAGGTGGCCAACAGCCGGGAACCCTGCACCAGCCACTCGTTGCTCATGGGTTGCATCCTGAAGGCATGCAGCACCATGCGCAGGGGGCAGGAGTTACTATGAAGAAGCAATGACTTGCATGCTGTGATGTATAAAGGAAGGGAATGGATGAGAGAAGAAAAGAAGAGTGAAGGGATAATGAAACAAAGAATCAGAGAGGTGGGCAGCTGAGATGCAAGCAAGAGTCCTTCATCCATTCGGTCTGCAACTTTTGCTCGCTGCCATTGTCGTGTAACTCGTGTTTGTGGGGGAGGAGCCACTGCAGCCGGCTGTTAGCCCCGCCCAGCCAATGGCCCTAACGTTGCTGACCCCTGTCGCTCGGGTGGCAGCTTGGCCCCGCTGCTTGCTTCTGCATTTCCTCTCCCGACTTTTCCAGCCACAGGCACCTCTCGATTCGACCAGTCCCACCCGCCATTTCAATTTCGCACCCAACGTCGGCACATCCAGGACACACGACAACAGATATTACCGCATTCTTCCAGTTATCGTTCTCGTCGATTCCCGAAAAGTCTTGGAAACGTTTAGGTTGCGCTCGCGCCCACCCGTTTCGTCTCCGATCTCGATGCAAACCCGCTGCGCAGCACGGTCGACACCCCTCAGCTCCGCACGCCCATCCCAAGGAACCGAAGCCGCAGAATTGGGTCGAACTTGACCACCCTCCGCGGAACCGCACTTCCGCACCGCCTTGACCCTCGACTCTCGATCTTTGCCTTTCCTCCGCTCAACCCAACCCGAATCCCCAAACCGAACCCGTCACACTCACACTCAGTATCGGCGATTGGTAGCCAGAGGCGCAGTGTTGTCGACTATGAATCCTCATCACTGACCGGACCGACCCGTCGCTACACGTTGCAGTGTGTTCCGGCCAGGAACCCGACAGCCGATTTCTCGCGCATTTTCATTTGCATACTTGACTTGCAGCATCAGCGATGGATTCTTCTACCCTGCGTCTGAAGGCCCGGCCGCCCGTCGAGGACGAGGTCGAAAACTGGGACGATGATGACTTCCTCATTGACGCCGACGACCTGGGCTTCCCCTCACTTTCCAACTCGGTCAATATCTCATCCAACCGCCGCGATTCGCAATCCTCGTTCCGGTCCGACTTCGAATCCATCCACGGGGAGGAGGAGAGGCACGTCCACTTGCCAGACAATGACGAAAAGTCCACCCTTGATGCCATCGCCGCTGCCGCAAAGGCCGGCATTCCCCTTCCCAACAACGTGCCGCCTTCTGCCTTGATGGGGGGCACAATCAAGCGGCTCGGAGGCAGAAAGATCAGAAAGATCATTCAGGAGGACTGGGTTGATGACCTTGAATTTCCCGATGCAGGGCAGGTGCTACAGCTCAAGGCCCGAGACGGCAACCAGTTTCCAGAAGTGCTGCGCCAGGTCAGCAACTCGGCGTTGCCAAGTCCGGTGAAGCCGCCAAAGGAGTTTTCCATTTTCCACGAGGAGCAGAAGGAAACGAAACTATCGACCCCCTCATCGAGCTTCGTTGACCTCGAGCGGTTCCGGGATGCCGATGACGATGACGACTTCTTTGGAGATGGCGGTGCGACGATCAAGGTGTCTAAGAGACGCGAGATCCCGAAGCCTCTGTCGCTCATCACGCCGCCGACGCCCCAGAAACGCGTCGGCGGAAACCTCGGCGGTGATGATGATTTTGAGCATGACTTTGAGCTCCCGGAGGATGGGAAACTAAAGCTTTCAGCCAAAAGGGATATACCTAAGACCCCCACATTCAACGCCCTCATGGAAGACCTCGAATGGGCCGAAGGCAGTCTTGGAACCCGATTTGGCGGTACCCGGCGGGATGCTCAATCCACTCGGAGCTCGTCCGTCTCCGCCTTCAGTCCTAGTATTGCAAGCTCGATCCTTGAGAGCGAGGACGAGACATTTGACGGGCTCATCATTCCAAATGGACCGCTTGACTTCGGAGAGCGCTTGAAGCGTCGCCGCCAGAGCCGGTCCCCTGCCCGTATCCCAGCAGAGCCTATCAAGGAGGAACCTACCAGAGAGGAACTCATGAAGCAGAAACCCATCAGGGAGGAGAAAGAAGAAGAGAAGGAGGATTTTCTCACTGGCCTCGATTTCGGCGACGGAGAAGTCTTTGATTCGAGAAAACTGACCCTCCACCGCAATATCCAGGTCAAAGCCACCAGACCCGCCAGCCCTTCACGACCCAAGGCTTCAGTCGCCCTCAAGTTTACAAACAAACCTGTCACCGTATCTCGTCTTCCGCGACCTATGGTGAGCCACGAGCGATCACATACACAATCCTCGCTGGAACCAGTTTCTGAAAGCGGCGGGCCTATCCAGCGAGGCCAGTCGCGGCGCTCCTTGTCCCGCATGGGTGGGCATTCGGCGCATTCTTCTGTGACAAGCGTGAGCAGTATTACGACCCCTACGACACCCTTATCCACGCAAACCATCACCCCATCGACACCACGCAGGAGAGAGCTCGGCCAAATGGCGTCGCAAGCATCGCTCCGGACAACGGAGCCAACAACCACGAACGCCCAGCTGCTCCGTCTGAAACGATCTCTACCGGCCATGCGGGCCACGCAGTCCCCTGCGCGGCCACCGCCGACGCGATACGAGCGACCGCCATCAAGAACCGAACAATCAGCTCGGGGCCCGCCCACATTGCGGCCCAAGACTCCCGTGGAGCGTATGCGAACATCAGAGAGCGCTGCAGCTCTAGCCCGCAAGGCCCCGGTGCCATTCTTGCCGGCCGGGACCACCAAGTCCCAGTCATTCAATCTTAATGCCAAGAGCTCCCGGACGTTCCGCCGCCACGATTCGGAACCGACCATCGACTTCCGGCCGAACTCGCGAGCAGTGTCTCGGTCGACAATACGTTCGCCTAGTCCGCGCCTGTATCGCCCGGCAGAGAAGACCACTCCGGACGGCCCCTGGGGCAGACTTAGCATCCCACGGCGAACTCGAAACTTTGGCGACGGTCACGAGCTCGACGCTTTCGATGATTTGCCCACATCGACGCAGGCCGAGGCGAAGTTTTTGAAGCAGCCAGCTACCATCAAGGCCTCGGCGCGGAACCGGGGCTATCAAAGCATCCTGCCCGACCGCACCGTTACCCCATCTCCTCGCACCCCTTACGCTTCTTCCCGGATAGACCACGTGCCGAGTTTTGCTCGCGATACCGCCGCAAGCCGGATCGCACGAGAAACGAGTCTGGCGCAACGCAACCCATCCGGGGTGATCGCGCCGCTCACCGCTCAGCGTGTTGCTCAGCTTTCGGCACCCAGAGGAGTCTTCACCGCCCCGGCTCAACCTTCCCAGCCAACAATCAGGGCGAAGAAGTTGCGGAGGTCACCGCAATCCAAACCGCACTTGATCTCAAACCTCAATCCTCCAAGAGACTCAAAGAGTTAGTTGATTTGTGCCTCCCCGTTCTTGGCTCGGCCGGTCTAACGCAGTACAGTGGTCAAGGGCATGTTCTACAACCCAGATACATTCCGGTGGGAGGGTAACGACAACGTGCTGAATGCATTCGACGTGCCTGCGTCCACCCCATCAACCACGTCTGTGCCTCAACCCGCTGTCCGCGAGCGGGAGTCGGCCACACCGCGACCAGCCTTGATCACCAACATTGGCGCGACCAAGGGGGTCCAGGTCGTCGGCGGCATGGTCTTTGATCCGCAAAACATGTGCTGGCTCAAGCTCGGCTCAGATGCCAGGTCGGAAAGGAGCGACACGCTCGATGGGTTCAATGCCATCGATGACGAGGAAGATGTGTTCAAGGATATCCCAGACCTCGAGGAGCGCACCATGGCATCCAGCGACGGCGGCAATGCCCGTGCCAGCGACGTCAACCACGAGTGGCCGGTAGGCGAGGAGTTTGACGTGGGGCCCGAGTTTGTGCGCCGGCAGCGCGAGGAGGAGGATCGGTGGAGGAAGAAGTGCAGTCTCTGGATCAACAGCCAGGCTGACCGCGGTGATGCTTGGAAGTGGGCCATCCGCGACATTGTCAGCCAGAGTTTGGCCGAATAAGCATGGGAGGCTTTAGGGCAAGCTCGGCCTGAACAAGGCATCTACAGAGAGGCACCGCATTAGCTGGGGAAAACAGGCATGGCATACAAAGTTGGGTCGAAGGACGGACCTGGATATGGCGTTTGGGAACGGTGCATTGCCTGGCTTGGTCACCCGTCTTGCTGTGTGCCGGTGATGGCAACAAAACGAGGCGAAGCAAGGGGAGCAGCACAGGCGAAACAGCCGGCCACCAGCGCAGACTTGTGTGCCTGGGAATGACTATCATGATGATTGACGACGTTAGACGATAGATGAGTGACGACAGATAGACCGGTCATGGCAATCCTGACCACCGCTTTGCTTTCCATAGCTTGCTATAATCTAATATGCTTCGGTTCTCTTCTCACCTGGTTTCCCCCCCTGCCTCTGTTCCTTTTGTCCTGTTGTGGTGTTTGTGTTTGGACGGGAAGCTCCTGGGATAAGATAAGACCAATGATACCCCACCCCCACCCTGAGGACCCCGAAGCACAGTCCACCTCACCTCGCAGCAGCTTTCACCTCTCAAGCATCACCAAGTTCAGTCTGCGACCTCGCACCCCATCTTACCTTGACCACCCCAACCGCTCCTCAACATTGAGATCCGCAGACTACAACAACCGACTCACTTCCAAAATGGCGACCGAACTTGCCTTTGCCAAGACCTTCCTGTCCCTCCTCGACTCCAAGCCCCCCAAAATCTCCCCAGACCACGTCGAAGACCCGCGCTCCTATCCGTCCATCACACCTGTTTGTTATCCTCCTCCCTCTCCTTCTTCTCCTCCTCTCGCCACCCAACTAACGCTTCAAAACGAAACAGTACACCCTCCCCCGCCACCCCACCCAAAAACCATTCTCCAAGCCCACCTCCAAAACCACAGCCCCCTCGACAACAACAACAGGCGGCTCGCCAACAACGACAGTAACCCTCGTCTCCCCTCGCAACCCGCCCTTCACCGTCGCCCTGCCCTCCCTCCCGCTCACGACATCCCTGGCCGAGGTCAAAGAGCGGCTGGCGGCCGAGACAGGCCTGCCCCTGGCCAAGATCAAGCTGCTGTTCCGCAAGAAGCCGGTGGGGGACAGCAAGGTCCTGAAGGACCTCCTTGATGGCAGTGAAGTCGGAGATGGCGGGGTGGAGCTCGGGGTGATGGTGCTTGGCGGGGGGAGCGTGCTGCCCAAGGTTGCGGCGGTTGTCAAAGGGGAGGAGGTACAGGTACAGCAGCAGCAGGAGGACGAGCCCGTAGTGGGGAAGAAGGAGGGTGTATTGGCTACGGGTGAGTTTTGGGAGGATTTGAGGGGGTTTTTGCTGCAGCGGGTGAAGGATGAGGGGGTTGCGCAGGAGGCTTTGGGGGTGTTCAAGGGGGCTTGGGAGGCGAGGGCTTGAGGAGACTTGGACGAGAGTGGTCTTTTTCTCTTACGTTGTGGGATAGATGGAGAATGAATGGGTGGCGATCTGGGGTGGTTGACACAGCAATGCGCCGGCCCAGCATCAAGCTACTGTACCGGCTCCTGGGGCCTCATCCATCATCCCGACATCCACTACCCCAGCTTCTGCCCAGTTAAACAACCACTGCGTTGGAAGATGAGGTTAAGCCTGACCGGGACATGTCCCGTGGGTTTTATTTGCTTTTGTCATTGTCCATGCCAACTCTCTCTTTTCGCCACATGGTGTGTGTGCCTTACTCCCAGTACATCGCACGCAACGCAGGCATTCTAAAAAAGAGTGTGCCACAAAATCCCGGAGCAACGCTCGCCCGACCAAGCCAACGGAGAAAAAGACGCAACGGATCCAAGGCCCTTAAATGACGGCCAAGCCCTTGCTGACCGTCTTCACCACCGACTCGTACTCGATGTCATCGGCGTCGTTGGCCTGCAGCTCGACGGCAATGCCTGTGAGGGCGCGCTTCAGGGCCTCCTTGGAGGAGGCGTAGACCATCTTGGCCTGGAGGGGTGGGCGTGTCAGTCTGGGCTCGAGGGGCACGAGAAAAGGGTCACGGATGGCAGGGTAGACGTACCATGATCCCAGCGTCATCCGGCGACCAGGCGATGAAGGTGATCTTGTTCCTGCAGTCACTTAGCTTGCTGCCGGTGTACTAGGTTTTCGGGGCGCATACCGGGTGCCCTCGCCAGACGCAAGCGCATACTCGACGTCGTAGATGGCATAACGGGGACCCTTGCCCACGGCACCCTGGAAAGGACCAAGAGTTAGTCGCCATTGCCCGACACAGCCCGGGCGGGTTGTTTTGCCCGTGATTGACTAGCTCAACATACAGTCTTGGACTTGGTCTGAGCGTTGATGAGCTTCTCACGGAAGTCATCGTACTCCGGGCCGTCCTCGCTGGTGCTGTCGATGACAATCTCCTTGTTGTCGTCCGACAGCTTGAAGATGATGTATTTGTACGTCTTGCTGAGCTTCAGCTCATTGTAGGCTGTTATGCACTCGGCATTGACGGTGGCTCTGCGAGTTGCAGGTCAGTTGTTGTTGCTCGGGTGCGGGTGCGGCATCGACGACGATGCACGGGCGCAGCCTTGTTGTGCGACGGCAACGCCCGCCATATCGATGGATCGCGTGCTCGGCAGCAGGACCTCGAGGGAAGGCGGTCGGAGCTCGTCGAGCAAGGTGAGGGTGGTACTACTAACCCGGATTGAGACTGAAGACAGATACAGCGTCAGCAGGGCCAAACAGAGCGGGATCAGCGAGGGCGCGGTGTCGAGGATTACCATGGTGAGAGATGGCAGGCGCGAGCCTTTGGTTGGCGAAGATCACAAGAGATGGGACGTGAGAGATCGAGGTCGGCGAGCTGCTGTGCCCAAGGTTGACGTCGAGGTCAGCAAGGGTCGGGAAAGTAGGGAGTCGCAAGACACAGAGGTGATGTTGAGAGCGGGCCAGTGGTTTGCGCCAGGCGGAGTGGGAAAGAGGGGTTAAATAACAAAATGACAGCTCGGCCGGGCACAGCCTGGTTTCCCATGCGCTGCGAATGGGACTTACGATAAGGGGAGGGGGGCAAGCCCGGTATTATTGACTGCGTCTTGGGTGGGAAAGTCAAGAAAAAAAGGACAGAGCGGTGGATTGCAGTCTGCCCGCCAACAACGGAAAAGGAGAAGCAAAAAGTGCCAAAGTAGGTGTGGTGCGGATTCAGGGACGACGCAGTGGAGGCGAGGCAGCGATAATGAAACGGGCGTGAGGGGGCAGCCTGAAAAACAACACCAGCCCGCTGCCCAGCCCAGGCGTGGTGGGGTCGTGGTTGTCGGCGGTGACGGGCTGCCAAGCGGGCAACATGGCGCGGGGTGGCCCACCCACTAATACCGTTAGCTAAAAGCGGTCAGCTCAGGGATCCAGCCATTCCCTGTTTGTGTCACCCCAACATCGCGACCCCCATTGCAACCCGCATCGTTGGGTTTGAACGGCGGCAAGGGCAGTGAGGTGTGTGGCATGCCTAGATTTCAACGTTAGGTTGCAACTCCCGTCGAGAGTCTTGCGTGCTCGTCAACAGCGAGCCGGACTCGTCACCTCGCCGAGTGAGACCAGGCGGCAATATTTCTGCCTAGTGTTTTTCGTCACCTGCTTAGAAACCAGAAAAGATCCCTTCCTCGTCCACGGGGCCGTTGAGTTGTTCGATCATTTACATCGTGGTTCGTTCCCTCTACTCTAACCCAGCGTGATCGTAATATACAAGGGCACCACTGCCGGAAAACATGCTGCTATGAACACAGGGGAGCGCAGAGAGGAGATGTGGCGCATTGTACAATCCGATAACACCCAAGCCAAATGCCCCCAACCAAGTCGCCGTAAATCAAACCAGAACCTTCGCCCCCAAGACAGTTTTGCTTTTCTTTTTTCTTTCTTTCTTCTTTTTTTGTTTTACATCATGCCGCCCATACCGCCCATACCGCCCATGCCGCCCATGCCGCCAGGCATGCCGCCGCCGGCCTTCTCCTCGGGGGCATCGACGATGGTCACCTCGGTGGTACCGAGGAGCGAGGCGACACCGCTGGCATCAATGAGACCAGTCCGGACGACCTTGAGAGGGTCGAGGATACCGGCCTGGATCATGTCGACGTACTCGCCGGCGGCGCTGTTGAAACCCTTGTTGAAGTCAGCAGCATACTCGTCGCTGAGCTTGCCGATGACAACCGAGCCCTCGAGGCCAGCGTTCTCGACAATCGTCCGTGCCGGGCGGGTGATGGCGTTCTTGATGATGCTCACGCCGAGCTGCTGGTCAAAGTTGGCCGTCTTGACGTCCTTGAGGGCGTTGCACGACGCCTTGATGAGAGCGGTGCCACCACCGGGGAGAATGCCCTCCTCGACGGCAGCGCGGGTGGCGTTGAGGGCATCGACGAAGCGATCCTTCTTCTCGCCAACCTCGACCTCGGAGGAACCGCCAACCTTGATGACGGCGACGCCGCCCGAGAGCTTGGCGAGACGCTCTTGGAGCTTCTCCTTCTCGTACTCCGAGGTGGTAGGGTCGGACATGACGCCGCGGATCTGCTCGCACCGCTGGGCAATCGCATCCTTGCTGCCCTCGCCGTTGAGGAGAATGGTGTCCTCCTTGGTGATGGTGATGGAGCCGGTGGTTCCGAGCATGTCAGGGGTGAGCTTGTCGAGCTTGACGTCGACCTCGCTGTTGAAGACCATGCCGTTGGTCAGGACGGCGAGATCGCCGAGAATCGACTTGCGGTTGTCGCCGAAGCCGGGGGCCTTGACGGCGGCAACCTCGAGCTGGCCACGGAGCTTGTTGAGGATGCAGACGGCAAGGGCCTCGCCGTCAAAGTCCTCGGCGATGATGACAAGAGGACGGCGGAGCTTGTTGGAGATCTCGAGGGCGGGGATGATGTCCACGGCGGCAGAGATCTTCTGCTCCGAGAGGAGGATCAGGGGCTTCTCAAACTCGACCTTCTGGGCCTTGGCATCGGTGATGAAGTAGGGCGAGACGAAGCCGCGGTCGAAACGCATGCCCTCGGTGACCTCGAGCTCGTCCAGCATGGTCTTGCCTTCCTTGACGGTGATGACACCCTCCTTGCCAACCTTCTCCATGGCGTTGGCAATCAGCTTGCCGATGTGCTCGTCGCCGTTGGCGCTGATGGTGGCGACCTGGGCGATCTCCTCGCTGGTGGTGATGTCGCGGCTGTGCTGCTGGAGGTACTGGACCACCGAGTCAACGGCAGCCTGGATACCGCGGCGGAGGTCCATGGGGTTGCAGCCAGCAGCCACATTCTTAACCGTCTCGGAGAAGATGGCACGGGCCAGCACTGTTGCGGTGGTAGTGCCGTCACCGGCAACCTCGTTTGTCTTGGAGGCGACGTCGGCCAGGAGCTTGGCGCCGAGGTTCTCGAACTTGTCCTTGAGGGAGATGGCCCTCGCGACCGTCACACCATCTGCATGGGTGGATTGTTAGCTCTGTTGTCTCTTGTCGTGCGTTTGGGCGGGGAGTCGAAGGGATGACGAACCCTTGGTGATCTTGGGCGAGCCAAAGCTCGACTCGATGAGGACATTGCGGCCCTTGGGGCCGAGGGTGGTGGCGACCGCCTTGGCAAGTGTCTCGACGCCGCTGAGCAGAGCAGCGCGGCCCTCGACGCCGAACTTGAGCTCCTGTGAGAAGGGGGGTCAGCAGCTGACCATCGTCCGCAGATGCCAGAAGCCAGGCGGTACTGGCCATCTCCAATGACATACCTTGTGGGCGAAGCGGAGCTGCTGTGTAGAACGGATGCGGGCAGCCGCAAGCGGCGAAGAGACCGACGCTCTTGTCAACGCACGCTGCATTGTGTCTGAGTATTAAAGAGTGTACAAGAACAGTAAAGTACGGGCACCTCGCGGCTCAACACGGTGTCACGGCGGGGGTTGGTAAGGCGTGCAAGGGGAAGTTGCAGAGCAATGGAGGAGGAAGAAAGTGTGTTGATGCTCGGGAACGAGCCGAAAAAAATTCCCCAGGTTCACCAATGCCGTGGCCCGAGCTCCCTAATCACTAGCCCGTATTTGGACTAGCCTTTCCGGATGGCCTGGGAGCTGTTTCTGGAACCATCGGCCAAAATCGCTTTCCCCCCTCACTCCACAGGCCTTGAATCGCGTTTGTTGACCGCAGCAAAGACGAAAGTTTTGGCACAAAAATGGAAGAAATTGACAAGATTCCCATAAGGCAGCGATTGAGCTCTCTGCGCACGAAAAAAGTGTCGGCAGCTGCTGCCAGGTCAGCCTCAAATCCCGTCCTTTGCCGAAGTCTGCCAAAGTTGGTTGCTGCCTTGGCATTCCGTCAAGTGGAGCCGGTGCGGCACTGGCTCGGCTGTTGCAGCGGCCCGGAGACACGGATCCAACCTCGTCCACGGCAATCCACTCTCAACGACACCCGAGGCCCTCAGCACCACTGCGTGCAGAGCCACGGCCCCAGCGCCACTCGGAAAGGCGCTGTAGTCCAGGCCATTGTCTCATCGAGTGTGTGGTCGGTGCCCATGTCCCCGAATTATGTATTCCAATAGAGCACCGGCTCAGCGAAGCCTCGGGAAGTGTTGCTGATTGCTCCGGGTCCGAGATCTTGTATCATGGTGCATGTAGATTGGCTGGAGGTTTAGGCGCCAGTCGGTTGTTTTATTGCTTGCCTCTTGAGCGTTCTGCTGCTGCTGTCTTCTTTATGGTCGAGTAGCTTTGGGCGCTTGGTGTTGGCGAGGAGACACACTCCTGTCGTCGTTTCCTTGCGCCATCCGGCAATCCTGAGAAGCGTCAGTCACTCGCTGCGGCCCCCGCGTGGTTGTTGTTTGGGACAGTTGGATGAGAAAGTGTTCAAGTGGTATGGTTACATGGAGAATGCCCGGCGGTGGGCATCCCAGCCTCAGGGCATCACAGACGCGGGAAGCAAGTGTCAGAAAGAGGCACTGTGAATTCCGAAATCCTGGAACCAAACTCGCCCTACCCAGCACGCCCTTATCAACCTAAGCAAGAACCCTTCCAAAGCCGGACTCGATGACGGCAAAGTAAGCAGGCCACCATCCACCCTACCCAGTCCAGGAAATCCTCCTTCAGTTTCTGCTAAGCTGGGAGACTGTTAGCTGCCTGAGAGCCCTCGAATGAGTGTGGATAGTAGCGACAAACTTTCACCACAGAAGATGATGTCTCCCGCAGTAAAACTCAGATGATGGTGCTGAGGTTTGACTGCGTTGGTCCGCTCCAAAAAACAAAAAAAAAAGTCGAGCGATGACCATGCGGTCGAATTTCTGTGGACAGTCCTCCAGGAAGACCTACTCGGAGATAAAGTCGTCTGTGGAAAACTGAGGTTAGCACCATGGCATCAAACAGTGTTGTGGTATCCAATCGGGTGTTGATAGGACTGGGTAAGTAGCCATGGTCGCAGGCAGTTGGCACCGGGATCAGGACCGGAACCATGGATAGGTCGGAACCGATCTCGGAATAGGACTTTTGCAGATGACGACGCAATAGTCATTATCCCCATCCCCGAGAGACGGGTCCTGTCACCAAAAAGCCTTCTCGGGAACGTCGCCCAGTCCCACACCGCTGGTAGAGCATGATGGATTACAGCTGAGCTGCAAGCAGCGTCGGACTCACCCTCAGCCTTGACCTCCTCCTCAGACTCCTCCTTCTTTACAGAAGCGCGGGCCTTGCGGGGAGCACGCTCCTTCTTGACGGGGGTGTCCTCTTCGTCATCTTCATCTTGCTTCACGGCAGCGCCCCGCTTGCGCTTGTTGGAAGTCGTGGCTTTGGCGTCATCCTTGACAGCACCAGCAGCCTTGCGGGGGGTAGCGGGAGTGATGTCGTGAGCCTTTAGGAGACGCTCATACCGCTTAGCGCTGATGGTAAACAGGGTAGGTCAGATGGGGGTGCCCGATGATCGATGAGAGGAAATGGCGGGGGGAGGGGTGAAGGTAGAAGAGGAAAGGGACTTACGCAGCAGCCTTGCTGACGATCTGAAGTTCCTCAGCGACATCGTCGAAATTGACCTAGAGTTCGAGCGCACAGTCATTGGTTAGAACGAATGGCTGGGGTGGCGCGCGGCCGACAGGGTTGATGATGGAGCGCGACTTACCTTTCCGCCAGAAGAGTGCTTCACGCAGCACAAGAGGAACTTGAAGTGCTGCTCGGTGTCGATGGAAGGCATTTTGTCGGTTCGATGATCAAGCTGGAAGTGATTCTGTCGGTCGCAGAGTAATGGCATTAGCTGGAGTGCCACTATCTGAAGGATCGGGTTGTGCTGGTGGAAGAGGGAGAGAGAGAGGGAGGAGGGAGAGGAAAAGGAACGACGTCGACGCGTGCCAGGTTCCAGGTCGGTCGCTGACAACAAATGGCAAGGAAACGGTGCACGGAACAATCGAGGAGTGAAAGCAGAAAATACCTTGGTGTGGAAGGCGTAATGGAAAATCCGGGTGGTGGGTGTAGGTCGGTGAGGCAGTCTGGACAAGAACTTGTGGGTGGAGGATGGCAAGGGAAGAGAAGTGGGAGGGGAAGAGGAAGTGGGAAGAGGAGGACAAGCCGGGACGGAAATCCACGGCTTGCGACCAGCACTAAAGACGCGAAGAGCAGGCAACCGACCAAGAAAATCCGCTCGCACCCCAGTCGTGCGAAAGAGCCACAGCCTGATATCAAGTCATGTGTTTGGCAGACGCAGACAATAACGCTTACCTGAGTGCTGCTTTCTTGTTACTGGTAGAGATCCTGGGTAGAAAGCAGGTGGAAAAAGGAAACAGATGGAGAACGGAGGTTCTGGAGTGAATGGGGAGAAATGGCAGCTGGATTTGTATCATGACACGGTCGCGAGGCGTCGATCTGAAGGCCGGGTGCACCATCAACAACAAAGGCACAATCCTCAAACAGTTCAACGTCCTTCTTTGAGTCACAGACAGTGTTCATAACCTAAAGAATTGCCCTTTGACTTACTTGATGCAGACTGGATGTGGCCGACGAAGTGGGTGTTACCGGGTGGTGGGAGAGAAACAAGGTCAGAATTTGGGGGCTCCCGTCAGTTGGGAAATGTGAACAGCAGCGAGGTGTGCATCATCGGGAACCTGGACTCCAGACCAGGCAAGAGCCCCAACATTCCCCTCCAGGTTTGCACTGCTGTGGTGAATGGCACGGCTTGGTGGTTGAATACAGTCACGTGCTTAAAGCCGTTGGGTGAATGTGATGAGCAAGTTCAGACGAAGTGAGTCTCCCCAGTCTACCGTCCAAGCGCCGAGTATCAGACACACGAGACGTCAATCCTGAACTGCCGTCCATGTGAGGGAGGATACTGACTCGCCGCTGTCTCATTTGCTCGGATGCCCTCTATTGATAGTCTCGGTTGGATGTGAGACCCAATAATTACCTAACGTTACCCCTTTTCAAACCGCCATGCTTTGCTTGCATTGCGAGATGAGACAGAGTTGGGCTGCCAGGGGCAGGGTTAGGGTTCTCCTCAGCCCCTGATTGTGTAAACAAACATAAGCCGCCAGCCCTTGACACCGCAATGATTGACCTTGAGCCAGATCGGTTCTCACAAAACTCACCTGAAGCATAACATTACAAGCACAAAATAAGCTATTTCAAAGTATTCAGAAAGCACCGGAGGTAAGAAACTAGCCATATTGTCGAGTTTTGTCCTGTCGGCCATGGACACTTAAGGGAGACTCTTGAGTCAGTCCTTAAGAGTCTATCTGTTGCATCACAAGTAATCACAGTCTTAAGTGTATCCAGAGTCTTCAGAGTCTTGTAACAACGGTCATGGTATCAGCCATGTGACCCTAGCTCCGATGTCCTGCACATGACCCCCCGGCAGCCTCCGGCCTGTGCTAGCCTTGCCATGCAGATGAACCAGCCCGAACGCCACTATAGCTTGGTACAGTCTCACCTTCGCGGAACTAACGAAGATAAGCCATTACTCACCAGACTTGGCCCGAATATCCCATTCTCCTTGCAACAAAAAGCGAAGCTCACCTTCCAGATTCCTGCGCCATCTTCCGCCCGCATCCGCGCACTTCTTCTTTTCCGACCTCTTCCTCCCACCTTTTTTCTTCCACCCACTTCTTCTTCTGCCATATTTTGAAGATCTCTTCTTGGGCCTAGTTGCCTTTCTCTTCCATCTCCCACTTGCCCAATCGACTCGACCACCATCACACCACCACAACGCCAGTCTCCCACACCCGCTCGCATCCAGGGCAGAGTAAGTTGAGAACTATTTTCTTGTTGCTCCCTTCATTTAATTGAGTCGGTACGCTCGTTGGAGTCGGTCCGACTCGGGAAGCTGTTCTATGCACTTGAGTTTCCATCTCATCTCGACCGAACCCGCAAGCTGACAACCATCTCACCCAGTCCGCCACCTTGGTAGCAACCGAGCCATTTCCCGCTCCTCGACTCAGTAAGTAGCAGTTCTTGATCCCCGATCTTCAATCTCATCTCTTCATTTCTCCCGCGTGGCTGCGAGACATCCAACTTTATGATCTTCTGGATTTAGCTTCACTTGGAAATCTTGATCTCAAAAGACCTTCCAGCTGACCAGCACCCAGGATCGCGAAAATGCCGCGCACTCCAAAGACCGCTGCCGCTGCCGACAAGGCTGGCGAGGGCCAGCCCGGCACCCCCCCGGGTCACATCATCAACGGGGTGGCGGCTTCCCCCGCTGATTTGAGATTCATCTTAACGCTCGTCGGCAACCTCGCGTCCAAGCCGGACATCAACTGGGAGGAGCTGGCCGCCACTCTGGGTCTCAAGGACAAGAAAGGTAAGTCTGGCGGTCCGCCCTGGATGAGATCTCCGATGAACTCGTTTTTCTTGTGCCTTCTAGTCTCCCCTCCCCAGTCATGACAATACGGGATACCGCTCGCAGACACTACTTTGGTCTCCCATTCCTTTTCTCCTCTTGTCCCCTGCTTTATTTCCGGCGGCGTAGTTTGATTTTGTTTGCCACCAACGCATCCGCTATTTGGACCAGTCACTGACCATCCCCACAATACAGTCGCCTCCGAGCGCTGGCGCGTCATTCGCAACAAATTTGGCATCCTCGTCAACCAGGAGGCAGCCGGTAGTGCTAAGAAGGCGACCCCTATTGCCACTACCAATCGTAAGGTCATCTCCAAGGGCGCCAACAAAGACGACAATGTCGAGGAGGGCGAGGAGGAGGAGGCAGCCGATGTCAAGCTCACTCCGGCCAAAAAGCGCGGCCGCAAACCCGCCACAGCCACCACGAGCACCACCCCTCACTCCGCTGTCGGCAAAAAGCGCACCGCGGCTGCCGTTGACCCCATCATTGACAACAGCTCGGCCGACGGCATCGAGCAGCAGGAGAGCCCAACCAAGAAAGCCAAGGCCACAACCCAGGCTCCTGCCCCGGCCAAAGCTGTTATCGTCAAGAAAGAGAAGGGAGGTGGCGCGCTGCTGGGTTTTCCCTCGCCTGTTTCCGAGCTGTCATCGGTTCCCGACATGCCAGTTCTCGCCAAAGTTGCCACCTTCAAGAAAGAGAAGGGTGGTGGCGCGCCTCTGGCCCCTCCGTCGTTCTCTTCTGAGCTATCCCCAACTCCCAGCCTGACGACCCCAACCAAACCCGTCATTGTGAAGAAGCAGAATGGTGGCGGCGTGACTCTGGCCGCTCCTCCGTTTACTCCCAAGCTGTCTTCCGTTCCCGGTATGACGACCGACGAAGCGTCTGCTGATGAGATGGAAGAGTAGACCTCCTCTTTCTTTTCGCCGATCTGATGAAGGCTAGGTGCCACCGAAGTGAGACATTTTGAGCCACCGAGCTGAGGTACCCCGTCTCTTCCTTCTCTCTTTTTGCTCTTTAAGCTGTTTTTGTCCCTCCGCTATCGGATTATGGGAGACTCTGGCGGGCTGTCTTGCGGCGTCGAATGGGTCTGGAGCACTGGGCTAGGAATAAGGATACCTGTGGCGACCTACCTGCTCTGAGGACCTTGGACTGCTTGCTTCGCTCGGCTCGAGGCCTCGGTTACCACTCTATCCGCTTTAGAGCTCGAGGCTTGGTTTGGAGTTGCACAGGAGACCAGGTTTGGTGGAATGCTTGAGGATTACGATTGGTAGGACGGGGTAGGCTAAGTGGAAAACTGAGGTTGGTTTGTGACAAATGGTGGATTGGGCGTTTTCGGCTCGGTGTCAAACACAAATTCATACCTTCAAGTTCGCACCTCTGCTTGCTTCGAAACGACTTAATCGTAGCCATTTTTTTACTAACCCTCCATTTGTGACTACATGTCTTTTTTGAGTCAATATCGGTGGTCTGTTATCTCGCTGTCATGCTTACTGGCTCGCGGTGCTTGCTGGGGTGGTGCAGCAAAGGGAGTGGATTGCTCGTTACCGGTATTCAAAACTGAGGCTGGCCTAAATACCAACTACTCCCCATTGCATGAATTGGTAAGTGAAAAAGCCCCTACAATACACATATTGGCATTCAAGCCTGTCAATATTTGAGGTCGTGAGCTTGCTATCGGGAAGGCAGGATTTTGCAAAAAAGACCTGTTGACTTGAAAACGTTGCCCAGCAACGGCTCAGTCACCCCTTTTTCATTCACAACAGCGCCACGTGGCAACCCTTTTCTTAACGCAGAACAGTGCGACTTAGCAACCCCTTTCCCACTAACAACAGCGTGACTGGGCAACTCCTTTTGCCACTCACAACAAGCGCGACTTGGCGACCCGTGATGCACTCACAATCCGCACATCATGTCCTTTGAAAATCACGATCCATCCCACCAGCCCCTAATTGTGGGAGACTTACCGGGATCAAACAGCCCGAGACCTGAAATGCGCTCAAGACAGTGAAGTCTTTTGTATCAATTCAGATCAACATGGCATCCCTTGCAATCCAGTGCCAAAGAGGCGATCCAGATCTGGAAATGCCAAATGAATCCAAGGTCCCGCGTGTCTAACCCGTCTATTCAAGATGCAACTTTGTCAGACAAGATGGAACAAAACCAGTAGGAGAGGAGACGAAAGAGGATTTACCTGGTCTCCGGATTGAGTTACCAGTGCCGAAGATCTTCCCCGATGGTGACAGTTCAGAGCCGGATTATGCGGAACGGTTTCTGGCAGTTCAAGTCTCCTGGTAGAAATATGTCTGGGAGGCGCTCATTTTCCATCGAGCCACCACACCCTTGGATCCGGACGCTTTTCAGGGCTCACCGGCATTAAAACCCTAATCATCAGCCCTCGGTCACACATCACAGTCACATTGAAGAAAAATCAGATAGATGACCAGGCGTCCCATTATCAGCGGAAACCAGGCAGGCAAGACCCAACCCCAGAGTTGCGTGCGAGAGACCCAACCCAAACCATGACCAGTCCACAGCCCGTAAACCCAATACCGAGAAAAAGAATCCCCTTCCCAAGCACCCCGTAATGCCCTGCCAGAAAACCGATCGTCAAAACGCCTAACTCCTCCAAAGAGTAAAGGCCGTTTCCCATCCGAACTTCTTCCCAAAGACTCCGGAATTCGTAGAAAAGAAAACCCGCCTTCCCGACCCATTGGTGCCATGCTTAGTTCCGAATCCCACGATGGATTATCCGTCCCCTGCGAGAAGGTGCTTGCCTTGCGAGGGGTGAAGATAAGAAATGCAATGAAAGACCGCAATGGTGACTTGCCATGTCGTAACTCAGTGAGCAGGTCGGCCATGAATATGAGGGAAAGACAAGAAAAGAGAGGAGATTGATCTCGGAAAGAGCGACCTGCCGCAAAATGGAGGCCGACGGTTGCCAGATCTGACGAGGTGGATTGAATAGCCGCAGGAGTTGAGAGAACTGAGTGAAATGGCGTGGCAAGGAGCCCCGAATTCCTTGTCCAAGCGCATGTCCTGTTCTCAAATCTCCAGATTTGAGGCAGGTCAAACTCCCATCAGAATGACAGACAAGCGTCGGCGTCATTCGAGCTTGGTCGCCGAGGGAGACCGACTTAGGCTTCGCCAAAGTCGGCGCTGCAAGTAGAATCAAGAGTCAGCAGCTGAAATCACATACTAGAGATTTGGCAACAGAGTAAAAGCGGTGAAGGAACTTACGCCTCCTTCTCCTCCTCCTTGACCTCGGCCTCCTCCTTCTTCATCTTGGGTGTCTTGGCGGACTTGCGAGGTTTGGCATCCTCCTCGTCATCGCTCAGATCGAACGGCTTGCGCTTCGTGCCAGAACCAGGCTCCTTCTTGGCGGTGGCATTCTTCTTGCGGCCGCCGGGAGTCTTGGGAGTGGAAGCGCCCGAGGCGCCCTCGGCGTTGCCGACGCCGCCGGCCTTGTCGTCCTTGCGGCGGAGTTTCTGCAGATGCTGGCTGTAGATGAGAGATATGACGTTAGCAGGTCCGACCTGAATGAAGCAATTAAGAGATCGTAATGAAAAACGAGGCAAGATCAGCGGGCAGTACGTGATAGCTTTAACGGTGCAGGTGTAGCCGAATCCATGCATCTTGGTCATGACGCCGCGCAATTGATCCTGCGACGGCTGAAGCTCCTGCATCATGGCCGTGAGAAGGTCATGGTCGGCGCGATGGTCCCAGTTCATGCGTTCAGCCATCTTGGCTGATGCCTCTGATCGAGCTGGTGAGATGGGTTTTCGTTGCGGGAAAGCTTGCGACTGTCCGAGGGCAACTGAAACGCGATGAAAAGACCGAGGTTTGCGAAGGATGGCTTGGGGAGTCGGAGATGGGAGGAGCAAAAAACGCAAAGGATGGGGAGAAGGGCAGGGTTTTGTGGGTGAGAGAAAGCTCGAAGAACGATGGGAAGGGAAAGGGATTTGGGTTCGGGGAAACGAATTACATGGCGGCGCTGGCGGTATAATTGTAGCCCTTCTTGGAGACCCTCTCCAAGATCTTCTCCCACTGCGCAGGGAGGGGCGCTGCCTCGGCGACGATGGCCTGCAGGAGGGCCAGGTGGGCGTCGTGGTCCCAGATTGTTGGCTGCTTCGACATCTTGATCTTGAAGCGAGGAGGTTTTCTTTCTTGCTGTGATCAAACGAAAAGTGGATTGTAGGAGATGGGGATGGTGAGCGAGCAAAGAGTGGTGAGAGAACTCGGGGTTGATGTTTTGGTTCTTTTAGGGGGCCTGCAACTTGCAAGGTGTGATAAGAATCGGATGCGAGGGGAGAGCTGGAAGGGGGAGAGGAATAAAAAACGACAAGAAACCCAGCCCGCCGAGTGCAGAAGGCAAAGGGCCAGCCAGCCAGCTGGTCAGTGAGCAAAATCTCATGTGTAGACGTACGTGAGCGCCCCCTCGGTGAATGTGTAGCCCTTGTTGCGCAAGGAGCTGACCACAACACTGTAGTCGCCCCCAGTCGGCTTCATGTGATCGATCAAGGCCAACAAGATGGCCTCATGCGTCTCTGCATCCCAGTTCTGGAGAGTACGTTGGCCGCCCATTGTTTTTGATGGTGTCGATGCGTGTGCGGGAGTGAAGAGAAGGGAAGAGGTTTGATGAGGATTGAAGAGAAGTGAGGAGGTGATGATGAGGGGTTGCAACTTGAGAAGAGGTTTTGGTGGAGAGCGGAAGTGAAGTTGGCGGGAAGTTCGTAAAAGAGCAGAGAAAATCAACGAGATGGTGGGAGAAAAAGAAGTGTTTGCCGGCGTCCCACCAACCAAGCACTTGCTGAGATGGCGGCCAGAAGCACAACTTCCTTCTCCAGCTCTGGACCAGCGAACAGCCAGATTGTGGAAGATCGCGGAACATACCGGATGGCGTTCCAGCCCATGTCATGACCTCTCGCCTTCATGGTGGCCACGATTTCAACCTGCTGCTCTTTGCTGATAGGAGGGTTTGCCTGGACAATGGCCTCAAAGAGGTCGTCCCTGATGTCTTCCCACTTCGGCATTCTGGCGAACTTTGGAGGTGAAAAATGAGGTGGCAGTCGAAGGATGGGTGGTATTGGCTGAGAGGCGGCACAACTTTCCGAGCAGATGGTGGGTTGGTGTGAGGCTTGTTGGAGAGCAGGTGGAAGAAGGGAACAGATATTGATCAAGCAGGCGCAAGGACACTCGCGGGGCTCAAAGGCGGGCAAGCACTCTTGGTTCCAAGAGAGCCCGGATCTCGGATCTCGCTGCACTTGCTGCCCAGCACTGGCCGGGATGGTAAAAATAGGGGCAGAAACACTTGATCTTGCCAACCGACTACACAGAAACCTGGGATTGCTTCTCCCAGAGCAAGGGATGGCAGGTGAGTTTGCTGCCCAGGACCCGCCGATCTGGCATAAAAACATGGGAAACAAAAATGATTTGGGGTAAAACAGAGTTGAGAAAATAAAAACATGAACTTACCGCGTAGCCTCCCAGGTAAACCGGAATCCACGGGCCTCCATGTCGGCCATGATCTTCTCCTTGTGTGCCGCAATGCTGGTAGTGCCACCGTTGGTGGCAATGTCGACCATTATGGCGAGCAGAGCCGTGTGCACCTGCTCGGTCCACTTGTACTCGAACTTAGTTGTCGGAGTAGCCATGTTCACAATGTGGCAAGTGTCTGTGATGTTGGTTGAATTGTGGTGGTTGAGAGTCAATGCGAGGCAGCGTTGTGATTGAAGTTGCGGGATGTGTTGGGAAGATTGTTGGGAGGAGTGGAAGTTGGGGCAGCAGAAATTATCAATGCTTGACCGGGTCACTGGCCGGACAAAGTGGCAGCGGTCAGCACTATCGTCACCAAAGGCCCAAGTTGGTGATGGCAGCTTACAGAGAGGCGAGCGCTGGTCCTGGAAGAAGGAATAGGCATTGAGCGGAAATACATTGCGAATTCCCCCTAAAGTTAATCCGCTTGATACAAGATCAATTGTCTACGGCGGAAATAAAGACTTGCAAAAACTCCGGATCCGTGAGCCAGAAAAGCTACCCTCAAAGCACAATGTTATATCTGCTGCGACGAAGAGCCGTAGGTTGGACCGAGCCGAATACCAGAACGCCAGACCGCCGACTCCCGAGCCCCCTTGCCGCCGAATGGAAAAGTAGCCTCAGAACCGATAGTCGAATGGAAATTGCGGGGACAGGAACTAGGCATCGCCGTACGTATATCTAGAACGCGCTTCAGCATTGAGACACCAAAAGCGAGGGGTAGATTGAGAAAGAATCATGAACTCACTCGGTAGTGTACTCGCCTGGCGGCGTCGGGTTGTTGTGGCTCGTCAGGGCGTTGAGGACAGCCTCGTCCTCGAGAGCTGAGTCATGGCCGTCGTCCAGCCTCTGCCGCTTGGCCGAATGCTCCTCCTCTGGCTCGTCCTCCAAGCTCGGGTCAACAGCAATGTCGTCGGGGACCGTCATCTGCGCCTGGGGAGCAATG
>FTCU01000541.1_pt1 | contig 41268 bp, 59 predicted proteins | sample 1639521 | NCBI WGS metagenome assembly FTCU01 (sample SAMEA3914864, study PRJEB12502) | metagenome | biome: forest; material: soil | place: USA | collected 2012-03-12 | depth 0.3 m
GTTTTACCCTTAGATTGCGCGCTGGGTTTTAAGATTTTTGCGCGTTTGTCCAGGACGGCAGGTTGCTTCTTCTCCGTCTTCCGCACAGCACGCAGGGGAGCGCGGGGGACGACGGTCGCGGCGCGACTACTTGGTGCTGTCACATGGCGAGCCGAGTCCATAACCTGACGCTGCTGCTCGATCCAATTCACTAGGACCATGTGCCGCTGTATCTCGCGCTTGGCATTACCCAAATTGTATGTCAGGTCGTCTTGGTCCTCCGGTGACAGGGGTTGGGACAGCTCCAGCTCCAATTCGTCGCGTTTCCGCTGCATTGTCTCCAGCCGCCTGAGATGGTAGTCTTGAAATTCGAGCCATCGCTCGAGCGGGGATTGTTGCTTGAGATCCGCCGTTAGGGGTGCCGAGGGTCCGTCCAGCCCATGCCTTTGGCGGCGTTGGCGAAGGTCGTGCTCAAAGTCTGTGAACCGGCGTCGGGTATATGGCTGGTATTGACGGAATCTCTGCCACGCATTGAACTGAACCAAAAGCGGTGCATTGCCCGTGTGGAACGACAGCCAGTAAGCTAGATAGCATCGCGCGGCATTGCTCAGGCGGATTGGGAAAGTCGAGGACGTCGACGCCCCGTGGGTAGCAAGGTGGGCAGTCCTCGGATTCCAAGTCTTCGCGCGCTTGGGCTTCCAATTGGCGGTCGTGCTCCAGTTGTTCCTACACATCCGGGGGCGGCGGCGTGACAAGTCTGGAGGGTCAGTCAGGCGAGCGCTCAGCGCAGGGAGATGCGGCAGATACATGGACGGAGCACTCATCTCAATGCGGCCCCGAGGCTCTCTGCATCATCCGCAGCACCTGCTTGGAGCTGCTGTGCTTTCGCCGTGACTTGCAACCGCTCTGACGGTGTGAGATGCTCATAGCCCGAGATCGTGATGATGCTGGCGTAGAGAACATTAGCCTCATCACCGGAACAGCGGAACGAAACCGAGGCGCCTGGTGCAGCACTTTGTGCCGGGGAGCGGGAGATAGTGAATTATTACACGAAGTCTCCGTAGTCCTCAATCTTGGTCTGCAAGGCCAACTCGTCCAGGTTGGACGCGATGGGCCAAGCACGTGGTCCCGTGATCACAACCAACCACAGGCCTAAACCCCGCGTTTCTTTTTTTTTCTTTTTCTTTCTTTCTTTTTTTTTTTTTGCCGTTTTTCTTGCAATTCCGCACCACCCGCATCGACCCTACCTAGCCACCATGTGCAGGCCCAATGTACCTCCCGACCCCCAAGGTAATAGGTAGTCCCCGTCCTAAAGTCTCTGCACCTACACAGCTCGGGGGACTTAGAAACGAATTAACGCGAGGAAACAGAAGTCCCTTTCATGTTCAAGCCGCCAAATATTTCTAGCAGGTATTTACTCTGCCTTCCAGTGGTACTTTGCCGCCGGGTGGTCGGCAGGGGGTCTCGACAACCCCTGCTTGCCGTAGATATTCTCCCGATACGTGCCGCCCTTGACCGCATACCCGTCCCAGAACAGCCCCCGCTGCCTCAGCACCGGGATCAAGTACTTGATGACGTCCTCAAACGTCCCCGGCATGAGGGCATACGCAAGATTAAACCCATCGACATCCGCCTCGTCCACCCACCGCTCCATCTCATCCGCCACCTTCTCCGCCGTGCCAACAACCGTCGCCCCCAGCCCACCAACCTTGATATGGTTCGCCACGGTATGCTTCGTCCACTTGGGCGTGCCCGGCGCGGCCTTGGACCACGACTCCACCGCCGAGCGAATCGCGTTGCTCTCCACGTGGCGCAGCTCCTCGTCATCCCCGTACTGCGCCAGATCGATCCCCGTCCACCCGCCAAACAGCGCCAGCGCGCCGTCCTCGGACCCGTACGAGACGTACTCGTCGTACTTGGCGCGCGCCTGTTCCTCTGTGGCGCCGATGATCGGGCAGAACATGGCCAGGAACTTGATGCTCGCGGGGTCGCGCCCGTACTCGTCGCGCGCCGCCGCCCGGATGTCCGCGATGTTCTTGGCCACGACGGATGGGCTGTGCCCGGCCACGAAGATGGCTTCGGCGTGCTTGGCTGCGAACGCTTTGCCGGCTTTGGAGGTTCCGGCCTGCAAGATCACGGGCGTGCGCTGCGGCGAGGGCTGGCAGATGTGGGGGCCGGGGACGGTGTAGTATTTGCCGACGTGATCGATGGTGCGCACGAGGGCCGGGTCGATGAAGACGCGCGTGGTGGGGTCCAGCTTGACGGCGTCGTCGCGCCAGGAGGATTGCCTGTGATGAGGGGCGGTGTTAGTGGTGTTTTTCCGTGGGGGAGAATGGGATGGTTGCTTACCAGAGCTTGTACATGACTTCTATGTACTCCTCGGCGATGGCGTACCGCTCGTCGTGCGCCGGTTGCTCGGTGTGACCGAGGTTCCGCGCGGCCGAGTCGAGGTAGCCCGTGACCACGTTCCAGCCCACTCTCCCGCCAGAGAGGTGGTCGACTGTGCTCAGGCGGCGTGCGAGATGGTATGGCTGCTCGTATGTCGTCGCCACCGTCACGCCAAACCCTAAGCTCTCGGTTGCTGCGGCCATGGCCGAGACCACAGCAAGGGGCTCGTTGACGGGCCACTGAGCGCCCGAGATGATGGACGGATCGGGGTTCTTGGGACCCTTGTAGACATCATACGCTCCCTAAAATTGGGCACAACCAGTCAGCAACCGCCCCTCGCCAATCATCAGAATCCCAGACTGGTTGGGTTGACAAACCAGGACGTCGGCAATGAACATGCCGTGGAAGTTTGCTGACTCCAGAAGCTGGGCAAGCTTCACCCAATGCTTGACATCGTTGAAGTTTGCCGACCGATCATCAGGATGAGCCCAGAGTCCTGGGGACTGGTGTCCGCTGCAGGACTCGACAAAGGCATTGAGGATGAGCTGCTTCTTGGGGGCCATGGTGCCTGTGGTGCTAAACACGGAAAGTCAAATTGGTGAGGACGGCGAAGGCGATAGTGAACTCTGAGGCGACAAGGGCAGAGAAGAACAGAGGGGTTCAAGTTTCTCGAGATATAACCACACTCTGCAAACTTGAGAAGATCTCGGCCTCCTGGCAAACGCCGGTCCTCACCACTTGTGACGTCAGTCCATTCCCAGCAAACCCGCAACGCTCGATTTAAGCTTTGGACGTGCTACAAGCTAAAATGATGTTATTGCGGCTTCCGTCCAGCTGGCCCGGAGGAAGGACTTCGCGAGGCGAAGACGACGTTGAGAAACATTGTATTGTAACGTTGTGTATCGTACGGCCCACTCCCGGTGTCGCAATTTACGCGCTGCTCTGCATCATCGCCGCTTGCGACTCAGCTCGATGGATCCATACCCGGTAATGTTACGTGAAGGAACGCACTATTACGGATATTAACCCCCACGCAGAGTCTGGGAACGTAAAACCTCTCTCTACCGGGGCTAATGAGTTTTAGCGATCGGGTAAGGCACTGCAGAACATCTCGGAGATGTAAGTCGTGTTGTTCCAATAACAGTTTCAAACGGTCGCAACTTGTCTGAGAAGACATTCCCCAAGACAGTCAAGGTGAATAGGTACGTAGGCAGATGTCTGTAGATAACATTGACTCAAGGGGCCCGTGTTTCCCCATGGTCTTTCTTTTGAAGTCGCTTGTGCCCGGTTGTGTCGATTCTCGGCAGCTCCACCGAGATCTGATAAGATGGCTTGTCTGAGATCCGACGTTGACGTGACCGGCACTAAGAGCACAACATCAGATCATCCCCACGATCTGCACGACCCTGCATAACCCCCTGCCGAGCCCCGTGGGTTCGGAGTTCTCTCGGGAGGACACCAGACACGTGTGTTCCGGTAATCACATGCATTGGATCTCTGGTATTATGGACTCCCTTTCCTCTTTGGTCGGCGTCTCGACCCCCAACCAAGAGCCGCGTTACCAGGCACGCATGGTTGGGCATCGCTTCCTCCAGTTTGTAGCAAAGCCCCTGTGCCCCGTAACGCAAACGCCTGTGTTGCAACACACTTGGCGCGGTTGATGTGATGAGACCCTGGTCGGAGACAGAGAAAAGGATTTTGACTCAGCGGCCCCATATAACCATATTGGCAAAGTCATCTTGACGTGCTGAGTGCCAGACCGCGAGGTGACTTTGCTCGAACGACCGCAGACAACAAAACACGATCCGCAATGAGCATGCTTCATGCCAGAGCCGGTGGCGGCGATGCGTCCACCACGGACGCAAACAGCGTCGTTGAGCCTGCCTTGCCGCAGGCTATCGGCTACGTTGTCGTCGTCGCCATTGGGTTCATCATCGCCTTCATCATGATGTTTGTGACCTACGTTCTGAAGAGAACGGCCGGCGAGGACAACCGCAAGACGGAGATGTTCATGACGGCCAACCGCTCCGTGAGCACCGGTCTGACTGCGTCCGCTGTGGTGTCCTCTTGGCTCTGGAGCACGGCGATGTTGGGAAGTACGCTAGTCGGGTACAACTTTGGGGTTGCGGGGCCATTTTGGTTTGCTGCCGGGTGAGTTAGTTGGAGACTGGAGTCAATGTCTGGGTTTTGTGGTTGACGGACGCTGACGCTGGGATAGCTGCTCACCCATGATTGTCTTCTTCTCGCTGTTGGGCATTGCATGCAAGCTGCGCGTCCCTGGAGCTCACACCCTACTCGAAATTGTCCGCATTCGCTACGGGAAACTCGGTCACGTTGTCTGGATTGTCCTTTGTCTCATCAACAACATTATTGCTGTGGCAAACATGTTGTTGGGGGCGAGTGCCGCCATCACCGCGTTGTAAGAAGCAGATGATTCCCGTTTCTGAGGCCGACCCATCACTGACCATGAATCAGAACCGGAATGCACATTATTGCTGCGACGTTTCTGCTTCCCGCCGGTGTCGTTTTGTACACCTTCGTCGGCGGCATCAAGGCGACATTCCTCACCGACTACTTCCACACCTTTGTCATCACCATCATCATCTGCTTTTTCACCATCAAGACATTCACCACGCCTGAGATCACCTCTATCGGCCACATGTGGGACCTTATTGCGGCAGCGGGGACTGAACACCCCGTGGACGGGAATCAGGGTGGCTCGTACCTGACCATGACGAGCAAGGGTGTAAGTCCATATCTCTGGCCTTAGACTGGCGATCCGTCACTGTCTTGATTCCGGAAGCTAATGCGTCGACGCAGGCCATTTTCTTCGGCATCATCCACATCCTTGCCAACTTCGGTCTCGTGATCATGGACACTGGCTTCTTTGTCAAGGCCTTCAGTGCGGCTCCGCAGGCCGTCGTTCCCGGCTACATCACAGGCGGCATCGCGTACTTTGCCATCCCCTGGTGTTTCGGCACCTTGATGAGCTTCGCCGCGCTGTCCCTCGAAGGAACTTCCCGGTTCCCCACGTTCCCGCGCCGGATGAGCGGCACCGAGATCTCCAACGGCCTTGTCCTTCCCTACGCCGCCATCGCCATCGCCGGCAAGGGCGGTGCTGCCGCCATCCTGCTCATCACCTTCATGGCCGTGACATCCACCATCTCAGCCCAGGTCATTTCCGTGTCATCCATCATCAGCTTCGACATCTACCGTCAGTACATCAACAAAGCCGCCACGGACCGCGACGTGATCCGCTGGAGCCACATCGGCGTCGTCTCCTTCGGGCTCTTCTCTGCCTGCTTCTCTACCGCCCTCCACTACGGAAACGTCGACCTGGGCTGGACTCTCTACGCGCTGGGCGTGCTCACCTGCCCAGGCATATTCCCAACCGTCTTCACCATCCTGTGGAAGAAGCAATCCAAGGCAGCGGCCATCATATCGCCGCTCCTCGGACTCGCCACCGGCATCGCCGTCTGGCTGGGCTCGGCGTACGCGCTCAGCGGCGAGGTGACCATCACCTCCACCGGCCAGACGCTCCCCTGCATGTACGGCACTGTGGCATCCGCCTTCAGCCCGGGGTTGTATTCCGTTGTTATCTCACTTGTCCGGCCTGACAACTACGACTGGGCCAAGTTTCGCAAGGAGAAGCTCTCGTTGGACGCCAACGCAGACGACAATAATGCTGGGAGTCTTTCGGATGAGGAGGAGCAGCAGCTGCGGACGAGCTACGAGGCAAACAAGGCCAAGTTCAAGCATTGGGGCAAAATCTCGGCTGCGTGGTCGTTGGCGACGTTTCTTGGGCATTGGGTGCTCTGGTAAGCCTTTCAGTTCTCTCCTCTCCTCACTTACTGGCATGGAATTTGAGAGGTTAACCCCATTCAGGCCACTTCCCATCTACGCGTCGGGGTACATATTCTCCAAGAACTTTTTCTCCGCGTGGGTCACGATCTCCATCGTCTGGATTTGGGGCACCATGTTAGTCGTGGGCTTCTTCCCCATCATTGATGGCAGGAAGCAGATCATGCAAGTGTGGACCGGGCTGAGAGGGGGCTTGAAGGGCGGGCAGACCGCTGTGGAGGAGACAAAGGCGTCCACGGGAACAACGACGCCCGTGGAGTCGGGGAATGCAAGCAGTGAGGAGAAATTTGCCAAATGAGAAGGAAAAGGTCCTGTGAAACTTAGGCAGTTGAGTCAAAAAAGGGGGCTTGCGGGTAGTCTGAAAAGGAGAACTGGCACAATTGAGAGATCACCTAATGCGGCGTGGTTGTTCGATGCTAACCACTTTCAAGCCCTCGCGGTGATCGATGCCTCATTCTTTTTTTTACGGTTATGGAATATTGGCAACCTGGCACTCGGAGCCAGAATCAAGCTGAGATATTACTGCGGGACCTTGTTCTACGCAAGCTTCCAAACCTCATCTCATGTGCGTACCTACTTGAGGACTCCAGCCGCAAATATCAACTGGTAGTTTTGTGCCTTGGTAATTTTGCTCTTTTGGCACTGGAATTCTTGTCCGTTTACGGTAATTTGTTGTTGTCGACGCCATTTGCAGTATTCCGTTTACTCCGCTTTTGCATTGGTCGCATCGGTTAGGCGATTGCGTGATTTACGTGGGTGATGGTGCTCAGCTCACTCCCCTGGCGGCCACGCAACCAAGCCGATTCAGAGTGGATCTAATGCATACTGCGTATAGAGAAGAGGATTCCAACGCGCCGGATCCGCGGTCGTTGTGACGCAGAAGCGGAAGGCGACTGTGGGGGTTTCTCCGAGATGTGTCAAACACTGCCTTGTCTCTAAAGAATCCAGCGGACACTTCTCGGCATTCGGTATTCAAGGAGCAAGAAGTCGAAATAGTAGCTCTCAATGGCGCAATTTGTGCCCTGGTTTCAGGATCCTCACTTGCAGAGGCTCTTAGTCGGAGTGGAGGTGGGAGCTCAGCCCAGCAACCCACGCTGTACCGGAATCCCACGCCGCGGTGTTAGCGTGAAGGTAATTCTCGCGACAAGCAACGGATACATTACGGAAGGAAATATTGGGTTTGTACTTTGGATCAGACTTGGATTAATTGTGGCCCCTTAGTCGAAAAGTGTTTGCTGACTCGGCCTGGCTGTCTGCGGTCTCTTCTCATCGCCCATCTTGAGCAAGCGCACTGTTCCGTACCTCACAAATCATGGGTTCTTTCTTTCGTCGTTTGTCACTCCAGGCTAGCCGGAGGGTCTCGCCCACGCCAGAGGTAAATGGAACGAAGAACACACGCACAGACGAGCCATCACCAATTCCCATCCCCAGAACCCAGACAGTTCTCCTGCTGCTTCAGGCCAAGCAGCCCTACCAACTAACTGAGGAATACGCTGTTCCGGTGCTGGAAGGAGAACATGACATGTTGGTCAGGACACACGCCATCGGCCTCAACCCGATTGACTGGAAGGCGCCGTAAGTTCGCTCCATCGGTGCCGCTTTCGCGGGCCCATCCATTAGCCCTGCCACTAACAACAAACTCAAACCCGTAGAGATTTTAATTTTGCCATCCCCACACTGCCTTACATCTCGGGAAGGGAGTTGGCGGGTGAGGTGGTTCGGAAACCCACTCAACCAAACACACGGCTCAAAGCCGGGGACAGGGTACGACCCCTTAAGGAGCGCATCTCTTGTTGTCTCTAAACTGACGAACTTGGCTTCACAGGTACTAGTCATCTCCACAGACTACCGGGATCTTCGGAAGGCGGCATACCAACAATATGTGGTTGCCTTTGACTACAACACGGTCCGGCTCCCGCCCAGCATTTCTTCCGAAGAGGGCGCCACCTTGGGCGTGGCTTTTGTGGCCGCGGCCCTTGCCCTGGGAGTGTGCATGGGAGCTGACTTCTCGAGCGTGCACGACGGACCGAATCTGTTCAGCCTGTTGAGACAGGTTGCCCCTGAGTCTCTTCCTGAGGATGTTCGGCAAGAGTGTCTTGATGGCATTCTGAGCCATGAGCGGGCAAAAGCTGGCGAATGGCTGGCCATTTGGGGTGGTAAGCAGACGCCCTCCTCTTTCACTTTTTCTCTGGTTCACAAAGCAGTGGCATGTTGACGCTCCATGACAGGTTCGTCAACGTCCGCAAACCTCACCATCCAACTGGCCAAGCTCGCCGGCCTCAAGACCGTCGCCATCGTGGACAAGGCCAAACACGGCCTGCGCCTTGCCAACCACAAAGCCATCCGCACCGATCTGCTAGTTGACAGCCACGACCCCAAGCGTGCCGTCGACATCATCCGTGCCAACCTCAAAGGCAAGCTCCGCTTCGGCATCGATACACGCGGCAGGGACTCGGCCGCGAGTCTTCTCCAGGCCCTGTCACCCGACAGTCTCTCCTCCTCGAGCGCCACGGCAGCGCCGACGACTGAAGGCTCGCCGCCCCCTTCCCCGCCCGCCACGCCGCACAATCGCACGCAGCAGCTCTCTGCACACTTGATCGGGCTGACGGGACTGCCCAAGGAGAGCCCGCCCGAGGGTGCTTTGTTCCACACAGTGCCGATCAAGCTGTTCCACGAGGTCCCTGCCATTGGCACCGCGCTGGTGCTTTGGCTGGAGAGGCTGCTGGAAAAGGGGCTGATTTGCCCACCTGAAATCATTGATGTGGAGCAAGGGTTGGGCAGTGTGAACAAGGCGCTGGATAGGATGCGGAAGGGTGAGATCAGTGGCGGGAAATTGGTCGTCAAGGTCAGGTAACTGCTTGTGTTGACTGTATCTGAATGTAAACTGGCATTCAGCTGTTACTCCATCCGCCCCAAGGCAGTCATGTGTGAATCATGCAACCGATTGAGCTCCTACCGCCCCTTCCCCCGCCTACTCCTCCTCCTCCTTGTACCCCGGCAAATCTGCCGCCGCGCGAACCTCGGCCCATTCTTGGAGCATGGCTTGTGCTTCCTTGTAATCCTCATTAGACCGGATGCCGTCGAGTGCAAACCGGACAAGCCGCCAGGCAAGCCGGTACGGGGCCCCATAGGCAAAGCGAACATAGTCGGCCCCCGCCGCCTCCTCAAATTGGGCCTTGAGTTCTCGTCCCTGGGCTGTGCCCGGGTCGTCGTTGGCTGTCCGCTCGTCCTCGTCCTCGTCGCCCTGCCAAGCCTAGATCCAGAGCGGTGGGTAGCATGACAGGAAGCGGGGTGCGAGAACGGCACTGTCCCAATCCAAGATGCCCGTGATCACACGGCGTGACGTGTTGGGGAATGCGGTCAGGTCGACGAGGATGTTACGGGGTGCCAGGTCGAGATGAGCCAGCGAGTACTGCCGGTCATCAAGCCACCCACCAAGAGCAAGCTCCTGCGCAATGCGAGTAAACTCGGGCCAGAATGTTGCCAAGGGGGCCGAGCGTGGTTGACCGAAAAGAAGGCTAAGAGCCATTGGCCGGGAGGGGCCTCCAACGGCATGTCCTCGTTCTCGTCGAGTGGTGTTGCTGGCTGTGGGATTGGCGGATGCGAATCGCCCCGTTCTCGCCGTCCAGAACAAAGCGGCCCGCGATGCTGCCGCGTGCCTCGAGCATTTGAAGGAAGACATCGCCGAGCTCGCGAGCAACGCGCATTTTTTGGGCATGATCGAGGGTTGGGAAACAAGAGTAGAGGTCGGTACCGGGGATCCGACCTTGTATCATGTATGACAGGCCAAGCGCATTTTCCTCGGTCGTGTCGAAGGCGATCGCGGTCGGCGTTGGGATCGTCGTCCGGGCGACAAAGCGCAGGATGGCGACCTCCTCATCGACCTCGGCGCTGTCGAATCGGGGAATTCGCACACTGTAGCGCGGCTCCCGAACAGCGGGCTGCCGTCGTGTCAGGCCGATGACGCGATGGAAACCGCCGCCCCCGAGGCGCTCGACAACAAACTCGCTGGCATCCGAACCAGGCCACAGGCCGAGCGCGAGGTCCAGCACGCGCGCGCGAGAAGTAGCAAAGGGTTCGTGATCGTAGACAGTTGAGGAAGAAGCTGAGGTGTCCGAAGAAGAAGAAGAGCCTGAACGCGACATTTTGAATGGTGACCGTTGGAGAGGAGAGGTTTGGCGCGCACGAGAGCAAGGCACTTTGTGGCTGGAGAGTTTGGTGAGGGGACAAAGAGGATGTGGAACTGCGGGCAAACATGACAACCCCTCTATGGCATGGGGCCCGGAATGGTTGAACCACGAATCTGCCAACACATAAACGCAACGACACAAATCCTAGCAAATTTATTTCCAAATTACTATGCGAAAAGACTCTTGCTCCCTGCACTTGCGGTTTCAATGCTGCCAGAAACAGGTGATGTGTCTGTGCAGGGCAACCAACAATCGAAGGGCTTGGGTGGCCAATCCTTGACATCCTCCTCCGCTACAATGAGTCCGCGCTCCTCGAGATCCCGTCTGAGCTCATCCAGAGAACACATATCGCCTCGACTTGCGATCTGTTGTATTCTGCGCCGCAGACCAGGAATCTGACACGCATCCTCGTCGAAGTGGCCTTTAGGCTGGACGGTGGTGAAGGGCTCCAGAAAGTATGTGCTGTCAGCCTCAGACCCGGGTCTGTACACAGCAGAGCTCTCCTCGGCACTGACGAACAAAACCTTTGCGGCCTTTTGTACTGATTGTCGAGCTGCTTCGGCCATCGCGAAGTTACGAGCTTCCCTGGTCGCGGTGTCGTCCATCTCATTGAGGAAGGCCCGGTGCCAAAAATCAAGGATGTACGCTAGATTGGCTTCGATAAGAATGTAAGAGCCGTCGACCAAAAATGGCGAAATGATATCAAACTCAAACACATCCCGCATCTTGTACCAATCGAGTTCTTCTTGCATGCGCCTAGATTTGAATGTGCTGACGAACGCAATCATCGTCGAGTCACATAAGGTGCCGCCACCGGCCCCACGCCGGAGCAGACCTTCGAGGGACTTCCAAGCAAAGCCGAGGTTTGGTCGGTCAAAAACCAGCCAGCAGAGGGCCATCATTGGTGTGCAAGGCTGCATGAAGCCTGGATTGCTGACTCGCGGGAGAAAAAAATCCCCTTTGCGCAAGGGCGGCGTTGCTCCATCTGGAGAGTAAATGCTCAGCCATCTCTGCCATCTCTGCCTCGCTTCTTGATCGCCTGTATCTGGAGCCCATGTAGGCATTGATAACCAAGTGACTCTTGTAGCTAGCAGATAACGAGCTGGTCGACGCGGATTTCTCCAGTTTGTCGAGGGTAGAACAACAGAAGTCAAGGAAACCTTCTTGAACGGCGACCGCTAAGAAATCGAGCTTAAGACGACGTGATCCTGGTGGAGCGTTGGTCTTGGCGCAGGCTCTGACAGCTAAAAGCGCAGGCTCTGACAGCTAAAAGCCCCCATGCAGTGGTCTGCGAATGCCAAAGTCCCGTTTGATAGAAAAGTTCGGCTTGCTTCATCATCTCGAATACTCTTTCCTCCGATAGCCGCTGCTCCCGGAACCTTGAATGGAGCAAAGCCACCATAGTGTTGACGTGAAAACATCGTCCGCAATGAGATCCGTCAGCACACAACAGTCGAGTGAGGCCCCGGTGTTCGAGAGCCATGGTTGCAAAGATCAGGTTGGATAACCGGTCCTCCATAGTTTATGCGTCATAGCGAAGAACTTTCCATCCATGAGATGTGTTTTCCAGGAATTCCTTTGCCGAGCGGTGGATCAGTTGGGCTAACGGATCCGATGCATCCCGTGCAATAATCTCGAGCAACCCCGCAGAGCGTGTCTCGACTGTTTGATCGTTTTCTTGGTGAACAACGCCCACTCGTCCGCGGAAGGGCAGTAGTTTTCTTTCAGAATCTTTTGCCGGAGAGCCGCCTCTCGCGCCAGAGTGAGCTGGGCAACCGAGCAGGTTTGGACAATAGGGTCATCGGGGCCGAATCTGGCCCATTCGAGCGCGTAGTTGAGCAGCCGTGCGCCGTCCTCACGATATATGGGCTCGTCATCGTTGAGACGGCGCCACATGCTCTCATACAACTTATGCAGGTCTTTGGGTAGCGCCTCGAGACGTTTTTGAAGCTCTGCGATAGTGTTGTCGTCCTGGTTGCCTCTCTGCAGGCTTTTCACAGCTAAGGAGACCCATAAGAAGACGCCTCCACTCCTGTCGCAAATCTGCTGTATAAGATTCTAAAAGTCCAGATCTTCGACGTCGAAAGTACCTGTAAGGACCCCGGAGGCAAATTGTCGGATATCTTCCCTTGTCAGATCTTGAAGGCGTAAGGCCGGAAGGTTGCCGAGTCGCTTCTGGAAAATTGGCTCCGGGCGACTCGAGACACAGACTCGGAGCTGTGGCACATGTGAACACAGCTTGTCCAGAAACTCCAGGGTTTTGTGTTGCTCCTCTTGGGCTATCTCATCCAGTCCGTCGAGAAACAGGAAGATTGGATTTGAAGACGCTGACAAAACAGCCAAAAGTGCCGCCTCGAGGTCTTTGGCGGGCCAGTCACCGCAATATTTTTAACGTCTGGTGCGCGGGATTTTGTTCAGGATTCGGGAAGAGAGTCCTCGATCGTCTTGGAGAAGCTGGCGGAGGAGGGAACAAGTGACTCCTTGGATGCTGCGCTGCATTTTGTGGCCAGCCATCCACACAAAGTGGGCGAGGATGGTGCAATCACCTTGGCAAGCCTGGGTGCGGGGATCCTCGACCAAGAACTTCATCAGCGTGCTCTTTCCTGACCCAGCTTTTCCCTTGATCCAGAATAGCTGCGGGCCTTTGAGGCGCAGCCAGCGTAAGAATGACTCCGACGCCTCTGCTCTGATCGATGATTCAGCGAATCCATCATCTGCCCCGTCGCCGGATCCGTTTTTAACTGTCCAGTCGTCGGGTTCGTTGTCTAACGCAGTATCCCTCCTGTCCTTGGATGTGCGGCATCGGCTTTCTCCAAAGATCCCATGAAAGGTGTCCTCATGTGAAACCACAATCTGGTTGGGCGATGCGTATCGCGCGCGTGAGAGCAGGGTCGGTTGCTGTATGGCTTGGATCTGTAGGTCACCAAGCGCTACGAGCCCAGGAGCAACGTTGCCTCGAAGGGGTGTTCTGTGACCGTGAGTCAGGACCTAGGGGCCGATCAGAATTGGTGTCTCGGGCTTCTCCAAATAGTATCTATCGTATGATTTTTTCCAACTTCCCAAGCTGCGTGAGGTCCCTAGCTGTCTCGTCCCAACCCTTGACGCCAACATAGACGCACGAAGACAATCAGCTAAACAAATTCTTCGGGTCGAACAACAATCACGCTGCAAGGTCGCAGAAGAGGCGCTGGATCATAGGGGACGACGGGGAAGTTTGTAAAATTGTGCGTCTCTCAACGTTGAATAGGTCGGTACCTGGGTACCTAGGTACCTAGCTCTTCTCCCTTAATCTTGCTCTCTGTACTAGACAAGCTGTCCGAAACCCCGGAAGCAGAACTACGAGGGAGGGACCCATTCGATTCAAGTGTTGTTGGGACAGGCGTGCAGGACCGAGACCGACTGAAAGGGGAGGATATTAAAAAGGGACAGAGAGCATGAGCGAGGATGATTTACTGAGGTATTCACGCGACAGGAACGTGTTGCAAATCTTTTGTCCCGACGACGACTTTTGTTGTTGTTGACAGCTTGACTTCAGGGGTTGCTCCACTCAGACAAAGGATTCGGCGCATCAATCCCGCCGTCGATGCGGGATGTGGTTAGCGGCAACAGGACTCGGCCAATTCCGACGACTCCGACGACCGAACTCCCCGCCGCAACTCCAACTTACCAAGTGCATACAAGACGCGGCTCCAATACCTCCCAAGAAATGCAATAACTGCCTGTTCTCGAGTCTTTAAAGTTTTTCAATAACAGCCTGAGGCAGGTTTCTAATCCAAGATGGTCTCGCTCTCGGACGTCCAGTCATCCAACGCGCAAATCGCCACTGCGCTTCCCGCGGGCCTCGTCGCCGTCTTCATCGGCGCAACCAACGGCATCGGCGAGTACTCACTAAAAGAGTTCGCGCGTCATGCGCGCAAGCCTCGCGTCTACTTTGTCGGTCGCTCGCAGGAGGCGGGCGACCGTATCACAAAAGAATGCCGAGAGCTGAACCCTGAGGCCGAACTCACGTTTATCCAGGCCGATGTCAGTCTCCTGAAAGCAGTTGACGACGTCTGTCGCAAGATCAAGAGCAAGGAAAAGACAATCAACCTACTGTTTCTGACCTGCGGTTCGGCACTTGCACACTTTGGTACGTTCCCACTGCCTGCCACAATCTTAGGTGAATATTACCCTGTTGACAAGTCCGCATGCTAGACACAAGCGAGGGCCTGCACATCTTCATGGCGTTAGCATACTACGCGCGCGCGCGGTTCATCATCAACCTGCTCCCCCTTCTCCGGCAGGCGCCGCATCTCCGCCGCGTCGTCACCGTCCTGGCCGCGGGTCACGAAGGGCCGATCCACACGAACGATTTCCAGTCGCGCAACATCCCGTTCCGCAGCGTGCGCGGGCACAACGTCTCCATGACGGACATGATGCTCGAGCACCTGGCCCGGGGCGCCCCCGAGGTCAGCTTCGTGCACGACTACCCGGGCCCCGTCAAGTCCGGGTTCGGGCGCGAAACCAACGGCGTGCTGATGCGCATTGCCATCACGCTGTTCAAGCTCGTCGGGCCCCTGATTTACATCCCGACCAAGGAGACCGGGGAGCGGCATTTGCTCTTTGCGACTAGTGCGCGCTACCCGCCACGGGCAGGCGCTGAGACGGACAGAGCGGATGGGGTGCCTTTACCGAGCGGTGTGTTGGTGGCTCGTGGGACGGACGGGGAGGAGGGGAGCGGTGTATACGCGGTCAATTGGGATGGGGAGAGCGCAGGGCCAAAGTCGCTCCAGGTTCTGGCAACCTTGCGCAACCAGAACATGGCGGAGAATGTGTGGGAGCACACGGTAGCTGAGTTTAAGAGGGTCACTGGGTCGGAGAGCCTGGACGAGAATTGAAATACAGTGGGGAGAGGCTGGTAATAATCATCAATGCCTGTGCTAATAAATCTGGTTTTAATCAAGAATCTAATACCGATGCCGACCACGCAATGCTCTCTGTCCGTCTTTACCCCGGCTATTTGAAGGCAAGGCTTTCAAGGCATGTTTTTTGTCTCGCTCCCCCTGCTTCATTTGTTCTCCCTCTTTATCTCCCTCTCTCTCTTCACCTCTCTCTCCCTTTCCCTTTCCCTCTCCCGCTCTCGTTCTCGTTCTATCTCCCTCTCCCTCTCTCTTATTCTCTCTCGCTCCCTCTCCCGCTCCCTCTCTCTCTCTCTTTCCTTCTCCTTTTTGTTCTCTGCAATAAAAGCCCTTGAGCCACACTTCCGGCAAGAGCCATGTGGGGCCTCAGCGTCGCACCATCTGCAGTAATACTGATATTCGGACATCGGGACGGCGTGATTCCAGTGACTGGTTGTGATTGATAGGTACCTACTTAGGTTGCCTAGGTACTTGAATATGGCGACAAAGGGCAGGACTGACAGCGACGTCTGCCTTGTGAAAAAGGGTCTTGGGAATGTAATTTTGAGTTAGGCACTGAGGTAGAATGAGAGTGAGTGTATTTTCCACCTGTGGTAACGGTGATTTACATAGGTACCTAGACGGGGTGCAACACAAGCAGCATGTACCGAGCTGATCTGTCCTCGGGAAAGCAACTTGACCGCCTATTGACACGTCGCTTAGGTACCATAGTTAGCCACAAAACAGAGAGTACCTAGCGAGGCGCCGATTTCCCTAGCCTCAGACGATTCTCAGTAACAACAACGGTACAGAGAGGTAGACTGGAACCGTGGGTGTCGCAGTGTTGTCATACGCTACAAGACGTCTTGTTTCTAGGTACCTACTCGCAGCCACTGCTAGCACTGATACGTCATTCGTAAGCACCGCAGTCGGATACGGTGTCCGGACAGTTAAAACCTTCTAGTGTAAAAGGAATAAGTGCAATAGAGTTGTCAGCAGCACTGCTGCTGAGAGTCAAAATTGCAAGGACTCCGGGATCGAGACTACGACTGGCGTCCTTAATTTGGAGTAGCGTTGATGCGATGTGCTTGTTCAGTAATAATACAATGGCATGACTTCCAGGTCTTAGGGTGTTGATCGCGTCTCCTTGGGGGAAGCTGTTGCTGCAGCCTTCTCCATCCGCCACGCCTCTGTCTCCATCAGCTCGTCGATGGTCCCCATAACGTCCCAGCGGTTGATGTATGTCCAAACATCGTCGTAAAAGTCGGCGGCAACGATCCTGCTTGCCAACATCTTCCACGAGTCATCCTCCGGCCACTGAGGAGGCGTGACAAGGTCGACCTCCTGGTCGCAGCGCACAAAGTGCACCCAGCCGGTGTCCCGGCCCTGTCGGCTTGCCTGCACCACGCTGTTTAACGAATCCTCGTCCACCTCGACAAAGTAGACGTAGCGGCCTGGTATTTCATCCCACTGTTTCGGCAAGGCCCGTTGTGGATTCTCGGCCTGTATGGCTAGCTTGCGCCACTGGCGGAAGCGCGCGAGTAGCTGGTCTCGCGACGCGCCCTCGAGGACCGGGTCCGAGACAAAGATGCAGTCAAGCGACCCCAGCACGAGCGGAGAAGCGCCCTGCTTTCTTAGAGTTTCCCGTGATGACGTGTTGACTGAGTTCCGGAAGCGCTCCCATGCTCCGTCATCCTTGTATGTGGTGCGGTAGATGACCCAGCCCCATTTCTCTTGCATGGTCTGGTGGAGGGTGTCGTGGACGGATTTGACGTAATGGGACATAAAGCGCGACCGGAGGCATGGTGTGCCGATAGATGTGAGGAAGGGCGCTGCTGTGCGAGGCGCCGGCCCGGAATGGAGACAGCATCGGGCGAGTGTCTGTTTGGGGACACCCGTGGACATCCAGGGCCACCAAAGGGGCGACATTAGGTGGGGGATAATGTTGTGGTAAGCGGAAGACTCTGGATCTATACAAATTCCTTCTCCGAGAGTAGGAGGCACGCCAAAAAATTCTACATGTGGAGAATGTCAGACCTGGCGCGCTGCCGGGTATGCGGGCCGAGTCTTGCAATGCTCAGTGTCTCAGACACACCTCAGCCTTTTTCATCTCTCAACACCCAAAGCCAAGGCCAGAAATTTAGATTCTGCAATAATTATTCAGATCACACCGGTATCGTTCTAATAACGGAGCTTTTTGGATCATGATTCGCTCAACGGAATCCATCCGCCAATCTCGCAGGGAAACAAAACACCAGCTCAGTTTAGAGGACGTGTTGGATAAAGGCAAAGGTTTCCATTACCCTCGATGGCGCGCGGGGCGTGCGCAGCCTTGCGATCTTCTTTCTAAATTTTTACCACGTCGTCGACGAGATCTTGGAGTTCGATTCGGAGCTCAGCATCAGCAGCCCAGGGGCCCAGCAGTCTGTGAGCCCCGCGCGTGCTCCTCACCGATGAGCATGAAAAAAAGCTCGGCTTCAGGACTCCGCAAAGTTTCAGGCTGGAGCACAGACGAGCCAGTTCCAAAAAATGGAAATTGTCGAGCGGCTGCAGCAGGATGTTGCCGTTTGGTGCAGCTCAAGGTCGGAAAGTCGTTGGTGATTTAAGGGGTATTAGACGGGCGAAGCCTTGTGAAGTTCACGTCACCAGTGCTGGAAATGATAAAATTGACTCTCAAATCTTACTCTGTGCACTGTCGCGGAACCAACAGAAAAGGACAGAGGCTTCTGGTTTTGGAGCAGGGCGTTCTCGGGGTGTTGAGATCGAATAAGTAAGGGATTGTGCTCGAACGCGTTGGTGCGGTTGGGCGCGATACTGACCGAAGAGTTGATGCCAAAAAGGTTGGAGCCACAATGCAGGACACTCTCCTTTGTTTTAGTCTTTGAATGATTATTGTTTTCTTGACCTCGTGCTCTCGATACTTTCCCGCGTGCTGCTAACTGGCACAGGGGGCGGACCGGGCAGGCCGCCAAATGCGACGCAGCAGCAGTTGGTTACACCTCGGGTTGTGGCCTGCGGTTGGGTCCAAGTCAGGTGTACTCCGGACCCACGTTTGGGCCCGATTTAGGTTGGAGCCTCCTTTATTCGCAGGCTGCGACCTGCATGTGGGTTCAAGTTGGCGCCCGCGGCTGGCGTCGAAGCAGTTGGTGACCTCCTTCCGGACCGTTGGATACCGCACAGCTATCAACCGCTTCAATGGAATGCGAGTACTTGAATCCTGAAAGAACGAAGATGGGCCAAGAAATGAAACATGCCTTGATCATCAAGTATGAGAAGTTTTGGAATACCCTATGTCTTGCAGTGCACTCCAATCACCAGAAACTCGCAACGACAATCTTCTCGCACAAATTTACACACGATTTATCCAGGCACCCAACACATAAAATGCAAGTGTCAAGTGCATCTTGTCCTCGCCGAAACGTCAAGATGCTCTCACACGTCCTCGCTCTCCTTGCCTCCTGGGCTTCTCTCACCGCTGCCGATCTCGACGTCAGAACTTACAATTACGGAAGTGGAATTTTCAAATACGGGACCTGGAGCTTGGATTACGACATCTACTCGATAGATGTCTGCTATAGCTGCTACAAGCCTGATAATGTCCCAGGTTTGAATCAGCTCTGCCTGGATCTTGACCAACGCAAGGGCAATTTCACCTTCGACAAGCAGGTCACTCGTTGCCTACTGCTCGGCGAGGCCATCGATGACGACTCCGATTACTGCAAGCAGCCCAACTGCAATAGGTCTGTTTGGGACGAGGTTAAGTGTTCCAACTAATTAGAACCTGACCGCCTGCCAGTGGAAGGCTGTTGACGCAGAGGAAGGAAGAGATTTCGAGAATGGAGCCAGACACCAAGAGGCCTTTGTAACAAAGGGCAAAAGGATTCAGAGACAAGGAGTGTTATAAAGGTCTTTACAAGAAATACAGAAGTTGGTTCTCGAGATTAACTGTTTCCTTGCGAGAAACGTCTGAGAAACACCTTCGCGCGATGAATTGGACTTCGCCGGCCGTCGTCTCCTGTCCTGTTCCTGAACCCAACTCGAGAATTCCTTTTCCACGCTGTTGGCTTCATCCTTCTTGAAAAAGCTTTATCACTCTTGAGATAATCTGGCCAGTGTTAGAGCATACTATCTATGTCCATCTAACCAACTCCGGGAGCGACTTGCAAATGTTTTGTGAATTCCATTTTTGACGTACGTGAAAAGATGCGTGGGTCTCAGGGGTCGCCACTGATTCTCATCAGGGGTTAGGGTTATCGAAGGCGCCAGCAAAATAAGTCTCCGGGCCGGAGACTTTTGCCAAGTTCCATAAGACGACGTCACTTGCTGGATCATCACACAGGCGCAATCATCATCACACTCACCGTCATCATCACAATGGTTGCCCTGCAGACCATCCAAATCTCCAACGACCGCCTCAAGGAAGCCGGCGAGGGTCTCGTGGCTGTGTTCCTCGGCGCCACATCCGGAATTGGCCGGGGCGTCCTCAAGCAGTTCGCCCAGCACGCCGTCAAGCCCCGCATCTATATCGTTGCACGCAATGACGCCACTGCCCTCGTCGAGGAGCTCCGTCTCCTAAATGCCGACGCCCACTACGAGGTTATCTAAAAGAACGTCTCACTTCTCAAGGAGACGGATGAGGTGGCTGCCGTCGTCAAGGCCAAGGAGACTAAGGTTGACCTCCTGTTCATGTCGGTCGGCTTCTTCTCATTCGATGGACGCCAAGGTAAGAAGATACCAATAGATAGTGCCTGAAAATCCCAGCTGACACGTGTTCCCGCTTAGATACCAGCGAAGGTCTGGACGCCAGCATGACTACGCGGTATTACTCCCGTATCCGCGCCACTCAGCTGCTCCTACCCCTCCTGGACGCTGCGCCTAGTCCACACGTCGTGTCTGTCCTCGCCGGCGGTCTGGAGGCTGCCATCAACGAGAAGGACCTCTCCCTCTCCGGCCCCAAGGCATTCTCTCTCGCCGCCAGCAACAACCACACAACAACCATGATGACGCTCTCGCTCGAGCACCTCGCCCGCGAGTACCCACGCGTCAGCTTTGTGCACACCTTCCCTGGGATTGTGGCCACGCCGCTCTTAGGCAAGACGAGCAACAATTTCTTCCTGGGCTTCATCCTCCGCCGGATTATGATGCCTCTCATGGGCTTGTTTGCCATGAGCACCACGGAAGCCGGCGCAAGGGGGCTGTTCTATGCGACAAGCGCGCGATATAGCGTCGATGGACGAGGGCTCGTCCCACTCTCCGAGGGGGTCGAGGCCGCGAAGAGGACGGAGGGGCGAGTGTTTCTCGTCGACGCCAAGGGTGAGAGCGCCGAGAATGAGAAGGTGCTTGGGGATTTAAGGAAGAGGGGAGTCGATAATCAGATCTGGGAGCATACCATGGAAGTGTTTGCCGCGAATAGCCAGTGAAAAGAGAAAGGGGATTAGTCACTGAGCGGCGGTCACTCATGCAGGGTTTATTTTGTTTGCGTGTGCATTGCAGGCTCTCCAATTGGAACCGTAACACAAGTGCCCCTGAGGGAGCGTTGTTTTGTGTCACGGGGTTTGCGGTTTGGAATCAACTATGGGCAAACTTCTTCGGCTTGGTCAATCATTGCCATCCTCCGCCGTGGTGGTTGCGACTTTCTCGGCCGTCTGATATGTGGGAGTTGGCTAGCATCTAGGCTCGCAAATTAGACGAGAGGTATATTGTCGCTCTTATCCTTGCTGTAATTCATTGTACCTGTGGTGTTAGGTATTTTGCCAACGCCCTATGCAAGCCACCTCAGTAGCCCAGCGACGTCAACAAAGGCCACGTTGGGGAATGCTTTGGCACCCCACTGACAACGCCACGTGTCACCTATTGTCACTATTCACCTAGCATATTTGCTGAGGTATATAAACCGCCCTTCCCACCACTAAGAGCACCTCCCTTCGACCAGCTCATTACATAAGTTCTCGTTTTACAGGCATTTCTCCACGCCGCTTGAAAGACAACTCTCGGATAATCCAAGGCTTTATCAATATTTACTAAGATAAACGCTTCAAAATGAACTGGCAACCCCAATATGACCGGGAGCGAGAGCGGTTACTATACGCGGAGGAGCTGGTGGCTGGCGCGCTCGAATATGAGAGAAGGATAGAGGAAGAGAGAAGAAGGGAAGAAAGAATAAGGGAAGAAGCGAGAAGGAGGGAGCAAGAAAGAAGAATGGAGCAAGTGAGACGGGAGGAAGAGAGAAAGAGAGAGGAGGAGAGAAGGAGAGACGAAGAGAGAAGGCGAAGTGTGTAGTTCAGCAGGGTTCTGGTATTGGATTCCTGACAGCGGTAGGTAGATGAGCCTAAATTCCAGCCACTTTTGCGCTTTATTTCATCGTCATTTGTGTGGTCTCATCCCGTATCTCAAATTCACAGCTTCCGGCAACTGCAATGAGGCTTACACTCTTGTCCGCTCTTCATTACATACCTCCCTACGTTTCTCGAGCCCAAAACAAACAGCTAAACAGCTCAGGTACTCTCAAGGCAGAGGGCTGCGATATATCGAGGAATTAGGTACTATAGCCGGTTCAACGCCGATTGAGAAGCTGGTGCAGTAGGTCTGGTTCGCTCTTTCTTCATCGATTCCTTACTCCCTGAATCATATGACCTTTGTTTGTCCCCGTTTTCCCTTAGGCCTGATCAGTACCGAAAACAAAACTTTTCTAGAGTAAGATGTGTTGGTCGTTTACCTAGGTACCTAAATGTTGGCATCGTTGAAGGACGACTCTATACCGACCTCCTAAGCCTGTCGATACAAGAGACCTTGCTGATACTATGACACCTCGTTTACCTGCCACCACTGTCACAGCCGACCTCGTCCCCACCTTGTTGGACCCAACCACCGCCTTTCACCTCAGAAAGTAAGCCATGCAGCTGCCAGACTGGCGAGTCGCCCTCTCAGCCGTGGCGACAGTTTTGGCCGCGGACAAATGTCTCGCGTCTCTCCGAAGATGAGATCCGATCCAAGCCATGGCTGACCTGGAAGCGGGATGCAAACCGCCTAAACGAGAAGCCATGGTATGACTGGGTCAACATCTTTGAAGGCGAGGTGGATGAGCCTTGTCAGCGTGGCAAGTGTCTGCACTGCGGCGGGAGTGGATGGTGAGAAGAGTTCCGCTGCGATGATCTGTTTCAAGGCGCTTCAAACCTGTGCTGACACATATTAGAACATTTGTTCCACTGTTGGGAGGCTAAGAGTCTTCTACGGCCTGACTGGCATGTTTGTTTTAGGTTGTTATAGTAAGATACAAGACACTTAGTTTCACTTGGAGTTTATTTACCTATCTACCTAGGGAGTGACAGATATTGACGACTCACGAAATCGTGGAAGCAAGAGCGCATGCTCTAGAATTGCAGAATCTCAGCTCTCTTGCTTGCCTGCCTAGTTTCTACTCGTAAAATACAAAACATCTGACTTCAACACTTTCTCTAAGAGACCGAACTACGCCTGTGCTAGACCCTAGCTTAGTATAGGGAAAGGATATATAGGGTACGACTAGAGGCGTTAGCATCTCGCCGCCGTCGTTTGAGAAACAGAGTGCACATACACTGTGCGACATCCGGATTGGCGTGAGTTGCCGAGTCGAAGCACTTGACCATCCACGCTTCGTGTGCCTCCTGACCATCGACATAGTAAAAGCGATGTTCGGCATTGGGCCAAAAGCTGTATGTCTCGCCGAGGTAATCCGGGAAGATGATGTCCGTAGGTACCATGTCTTCCTTTTTGACTGTTCGGTAATCGCAGACAGCAAGCGGAGAGTCATACACGGGGCCACGCAGCGGCTTCCACACGCTGTTGGAGAGAGCGATATGTTGGCACTGAATGGTCTCGCACGTTGTCAGTTTGGGCATACCTACTTGATGATTTGGAATCGGCCGTCGGCGTATTTCTCGGCAAAAGCCGGGTGAAAATACTTGAGACGCCTGATGGCTGCAGTTGTGGTTTGGCCTGCTCCGAGAAGCTGAGCTTGGCGAGGTTCGCAACAAGGGACAAGGCAGGCCTACCTCCGTGAACAGCGGCAAAGGGCTGGGCCTTGCCAGGGGCGCCCCTCGAGTTTGGTGGGAGCGTCGGGTCCTTGCGGCGGACCTGGAAGTCAAACGGGAGCACCTCGGCGGCACGGGTGTGCCGCTTCAGGAAGCTCATCACCTCATCGTAGTAGCGCGAGACGACCGTCTCTGTTGCGGAAAAGTCGTCGTAGGACAGGTTTGTCAGGAGCGTTCCGAGCTCAAATCCGTGTTGGTCAGGGAAAAAATGTTCTCGTGGCGTCGGATATCGGATACAGCCACCGTCTTGCGCGTATACGAGACGTTGGTCTGCCGCAGAGTTGGAATCCACGAAGGGTCCACGGGTACGTTCATGAAGTAGGGCTTCTCCACATCATACAGCGGAGCGGGCTTCATGTAGAAGATGCTGGCGTTGTACCGAAAGGGATTGGTGCGGTCGAGCTCCCATGCGCGGCTCAGGTCTGTGAACACGGTAGGTTGCTGCGTCGGCAAGGCCTTGCTGGCCTGTGGCGGCGAGGCGGCCACCAAGTCGTCGTCGACGGCCCTCGCAGTTGAGCTTTTCGGCATGGTCAGCGTCGGTTGGGCGAACTGAGAAAGGTTAAGCGTTAGTGATGCGGATGGAGGAAGGTTGGGCAGCCGAGGGATCGCGACCGGATCGCGGCGCTTGTGCTTATGAGAGAGAATGTCACAGCCAGCGCCACAGCATATTAAATTCCTCGCGTGAAGTAGCTGTTCCTAAGCGACTGTGGCTGCATTTCCTGCTGCGCAGAGAGGACGGGAAGGCTGCCTCGGGCGAGCAGTATCAGAGCATCCCGTGAAGTACTGAGAGGAAGACCAATCCGAACAATTGCCCGCTGTCAAAGAAAGTCAAAGAAATCGGGTAGCAGAGTGGGGGTCGTGGCTTGATGGCAGCACGGGAAGGTGCCTACTTGTGCTTGTGTTTACTCCGTAATTGCCAAATGACGTGGCTGCCGTGGCAACCACAAGAACTCGACCTCCGAGTTACACAAGGGAGGGGCACAGCACACGGGTCAGCCCGGCCGAGCAGCCACGATTTTTCTGGGGGTTGGTTCCTTTGTGCCTGCCACTGAACCTAATGCCCGAGGTGACTCCAATACGCCAATTTTGTTTTATCACAGCCTGCGCGCCGGCCTTTTTTCGCACGCGCCCCGGCCATCTTCTGTTCGCAGTGCACTGCCAATGTTCCGGGCGACTGGACCATGCGTGCGAAGATCCTAACCGTCCTGGGCACCCTGGGACTGAGTATGACGACTAGGCTGCAGGTTTCGACGGTCGTCCGGCTTGGGAAGGTTGCATATCATATGCACTCGACCCCGCTTGCAAGTCTTGCCCGTGCCCTTCGTGGCTTGTTTCTTTCTTTTTGTTCTTTCTTTTAAGTTCGGCTTCTTTCTTTCTCTTTGTTCTCTCTTTCCAGTTTGGCTTCTTTCCTTTCAGTTTGGCTTCTTTCTCTGTTCTCTCTTTCCAGTTTGGCTCTCTTTTGACTTCTTTCTCGTTCGTCCACGCTGATGACTCAGTCTACCAACAGGTCGGCTTAAACCCGATCGGGGGTGGTCAGCTCGCCGAGCCATGTACCGTTCTGTCAGTCGGGGACTCGGTCCCAACTGCCGATGACCTGCAGCACACGCTGCACAGCTTTGGTTTGGCTGATGATGTGTGGTCCACGGAATTCTTGGCTTCTCTGGCAATACAGACGACGCTACCAGAACTAAACAGCTCCTGGGCCCGTGAACTTCTCCGCTCCCTCTCCCAAGTCGTCCCTGTCCAGAAAATTCATGTCGTCCAGCTCCCCAACACCTCCCCGCCGCTTCCTCAGAGGCCTTACTTCTTGCAAAACGGCCGGCTACATCACGCATACCGTCTATATCCCGACACTGCCGGTGCCTTTATCGTTGCTACGGTGCCCGAGGACGATGGTAGCACGTAGGTCTCTCCTCCATCTTCTTTGTAAAGCTGTTTCTAATCCCTGCTGCCACAGTTTCCGGTCGCTGGACGCTTCGGCGTATGGCGAAGAATACCCGTCCACGCTGACCGTGGCCGTTCCTTCCCGGCTCTATTTTGCCCAAACCGATAAAAAACCGTACGCAGGCCTGCGGCTGGCTGTCAAGGATATCATTGATCTCAAGGGCCTCAAGACCGGGGTGTCGTCGCGTGCCTACACGGCGCTTTACCCTCCCCGTGCAGCGAGCGCCGAAACGGTCCAGACACTCGTCGATCTCGGCCTCGTCATTGTCGGCAAGGTGAAGTCAACCCAGTTTGCCGACAGCGAGTGGCCCACCAGTGACTGGGTCGATTATCACGGTCCTTTCAATCCCCGCGGTGATGGCTATCTCACAACGAGCGGGAGCAGCGCCGGCAGTGCCGCCTCGGTGGCAGCTTACGATTGGCTTGATTTCTTACTCGGCACCGACAGTAGGTTCTCCTTTCAACCTTTCCATTTACTACTTGACTTTTGGCTGATAAACTAATTAACCATCCTGCCAGCGCTCGGGAGTATCCGAGCCCCGGCAGCCGCCCAAGGCATCTTTGGAATGCGTTCCTCGCTGGGCGCAGCAAGCTTCAGCGGCATCATCCCGTACAGCCCGTAGGTTCACTCAATCAAGCTCCCGCCGCCTCCTCTAGCATAAATACTAAACCCGCCGCAGCCATTTTGACACTGTTGGCGGGTTTGCTCGAACTGCAGGGGAGTTCAAAGTACTGGCACAAGCCCTGTACAGCTCTTCAGAAGCTGTTGACACCACCAACTTCGGCGTGAGTCGGCCACACAGAGACTTTGCTTGCATTGAGCTCTCTAATATTCAGAAGCCAACGCGACTCTTGTATCCTACCGACTACTGGCCTGTCAAGGACGGCCCGAGCCAGGAGGTTTTCTAAAGCTTTCGTCGCCCGCCTGGAGAAATACTTGGGCGTGAAGCGCACAAGGTTGAGCCTCGAGGAAACCTGGCAGCAGCACCGGCCCGAAGGCGTGACCGAGTCCCTCAGCGACTACTTCGAGCACGTCTTCGAATGGGCAGCCAACCCAGATCAGTGGACCGGGTTGTCCTGGGACTTTCTGGCAGACTATGAAGCCCGCTTCGGGAAACCGCCCGTGCTGAATCCCCAAATTCGCTTCAGAGTGTACGCATCCCTCTTCCCGTCTTGCGGTATTATCAGGCCAGGCTTGTTGCGTTCGCATTCTCACAAATTAACCGCAGGGAGTACCTGCCGACAGTGACCCCCGAGCAGCAAGACGAAGCCGTGCGACGCCTCCGAGTCTACCAAGACTGGTTCTACCAGCACGTCATGCCGCCATCCGACAACGCCGGCCACCCCAGCACGGTGCTTGTGCTGCCCTGGACGAAAGGCGAGCCAGATTACCGCGACAAGTATCGCGATGGGCCGCAGCAGTTCACAGGAATTGGCTTCTTCTTCTACAATGTCGGCCCCTATGCCGAGGCGCCCGAACTCATCATCCCCGGTAAGGCGTCGACGACGACACTCCCGCAGAGCGTCAGGATTTTTTTGATTTTTTTTTGCTGACTCGACACTCGCCGATTAGTGGGAACTACGCCGTATTTGTCAAAGTTTACTGGCAAAACAGAGCGTCTCCCCGCGGCCGTTGGGTTGATGGGGACAAAGGGCAGCGACGTCGCGCTCGCCCAGCTCGTCAGCGACTTGTTCGAGGAAGATGAGACTTGGGGGGAAACGAGAGCGGAGGAGACGGCGCAAAAACATCTTCAAGATCTCTGAGCCTTCGCGGAATGTCGAGGCGGACGCTGTGATGCGTATCATTAGGCCTGGAGGATGCACGACACTGGCAAAGCAGGAGCGTGGGAAACAGGGACCAACGAACGGGGTAATGGAAGGCGGTCAGTTCAGGAAACAGATGATTCCGCTCCACCTATCCGGCGATGACTACCTACCTAGGTACCTTTGCTCACCATCCGATGGATTGCCGTGCCTCCGATTTTCCCGCTGTCTTCATCCACGGCGCCCTCCTCAATGCCTCAGTCTGAATCGCAAACACAGGTTCCGCCATCCGCACCGACTCAGGACCAAACTCGCACAATACCTCCCTGATTTTCTCCTCGCCGCCGCTCCATATCATCTCCAACTCGGCCCCACCCAGCACGTTTTTCACATCTCCAAGTCCAAAAGTCGACAAACTCCATTGTTCCTTCCACCGGCTCACAGCCTCGATCGCGGCCTCATGCTCTGGACTCACGCCTTTGGCAACCAGGTAGAACGTCGACCGCTTCCTGTGCGCCATCTTGGGCTTGACCAGCTCCACCTTATCCACAAACGCGACGAACATGGATATCACGAGCACGGACGCCCAGGCGTCTGCTCGATGGAGCAAGACGACCATGGTGCCGCCGGAGCGGATCCGCTGGAGGCCGAGCACGAGCTGGGACGTGACCAGGCGGGTGGCCTCGCCGCTTTCACGGTCTATGAACGAGTCAACTCGCCAATCGGCCATCGTTGCCTTTGCGACACGAACAACAAACGGGCCGCGGCTGGTAAAGGTCGGGCGTGAAGAAAGCCGACTTACATTCGGACCGCTCATGGTTGCGGAGGACGTGGCCGTCGCAGAAGACGAGATCGAACTTTTGGTCGAGAAATGGCCGGTCGGACGAGAACGATCCTGCGTCGGGGTGCGAGGCCGGGATGTTGGCTACGGCGGCTCCCATCTCGTCGGCCAGCATGGTGATGTCACAGAAACGGACGTAGATCCTTGCGGTGGGATCCGTGCTAGACCAGTTGTTGTGGAGGAGAATTCCAAAGCCGCCTTGGGTCGTGGGAAGGCTGACATCGCGGAGGATCGCGGACGGGTTCCGGGACAGGGCGGCTTTGGCAAAGCCGCCCGGAGCCATGCACAGGTCGAGGATTGCGGGGCGGTCGTTGACACTTTTGGCCGGGATGGTGAGGGCCGATGCCACGCGGTCGAGCTCCAGGGCGACGCCGCGCATGAGCGTGAAGAAAGACGCCTTGGATTGGGCGTTGGCGTTGTCCGCGCGCTGGCGCTGGTTTCGGAAGTGGGTGTCGGCTTCTTCGTTCTGCCAGCCCTGCCAAGCATTGTCAACCCAAATAATAAGAGAGACTCGCTGTCTGGTCCTTACCTTTGTCCTCAGCTCTCGGAGCTCGCGGTAGATTGAAAGACGCTCGAGGAGATACTCCCGGACGAGGGCGTTAGGCCGACTTGGGGCTGCTGCATTTTCGTCAGGAAGCCCCGGAGCAGACTTGTTCTCTGTGATTTCGGCCATCCCGGCTGTCGACTGATGAGATACGGTCGCTGGATTTAAGACATAAAAAGATAAAGAGCTCGAATGGCAGCAGAACAATTTTCTTCAGTAATATGCTTGAGGATGGCGTTTGAGGAGCGGGGACGTCTCGTGAGCTGCGCCTGGAGTGTGTTTGGCAGTCAAGATGCGGGCCAATGACCACTCTGTCTGCCCGGACCGTTGTGTTCCTGCAGGTATCTGGGGCATTTGCTCTTTCCCGGTTCCAAGGAAACGCCGTTTGTATTCGGCCTGAGGAAGCGGCCATGACACAAACCTGGATACGACGACGCACTGGCAGCAAACCATCAGCAATTCATCAAAGCTCTGAGCGGTCTTATCCCACTGCCAATCATCGTGGATGAGGTTTTTGTACTCTGCGCAAGACTGTCCATATATTACCAAGGCAGTGAGTCAGTGAGTTTGTGTTGTTCATTCGATACACGTCACAATTCGATGTAATCCAGCAACTTCCCAGTCTCTGTCTCCCACCGCTGGGTATCTCCATCCAAAACACATGCCATCTCCGGCCCCTCGCACTCTTCTTCTGACTCATACTCCAGTTCGCCGTCACTCTCCCGCCCCATTCCCAAGTGTCCAGCCTGAACACGTTTCTCGTCACCCAGCACTAGCGTTGACGACACCCACCCCTTCACGGTCCTGTCCAACGAGTGTTTCCTCCTGACCACATCATACGCAACAGCAAACACCTCCTCCCCCTGCACCTCGCCCTCCATACTCTGCTCCACGATCCGCTCTACCGATGCCCCAACCCCCGGATCGACACCCACGGGCAAACCAACAACAGCCCCGACCGGAACCTGCACGTCCACGCCATGCTCGCGGCCCCTCGTGCGCGACGCCACCCATCGCGCGTTCTCCGCGGTATAGAACCCTACAACCATCAGCGCCTCCCCGCGCTTCCCCTCCGCCAACATCCCCTCAATCAACCCCCTAAACCCATCATGCGCCATAAACCGCCGGAACACGCCCGAGTGGTTGGCCATCTCGTACCGCCGGACGACCGCGGCTCGCAGCTCTACGGCCGCGGACGCCGACACGCCCGTCTCCAGGCCGAGGTACTCGCTGAGGCGGGCGCGGAGGCGGGCGCTGCTGGCCGCGCGCGCCACCGCCGTGTGGTCGTGCGAGATGACGGGTAAAGGGAGGAGGTTGGGCACGATGTCCTCTGGGTTGAAGCCGCCTGCGCTGGGGTCGGAGGGGTCCGGGATGAATTGGCGCAGCGGGTTGAGCGGGTCGAGGACGATGCGGCCTAGCAGGTGGGGGATGTGCGATGCCGGGAGGGAGTAGGGGAGGATGTGGAAGCGTTGGGGGTTCATGATGGGAATGGGAGGGTCATTTGTTGAGCAGTGAATGTGGTAGAGTTTGGTGATGTTCGGGGAGGACAGATAATAGATCGTAAGAATGGTCGAAGGCAGAGTGAAAATGCGGGGACTCAGTTTGGAAAATGGTGTTGGAGGCCGCTGTGGCTGACGACGACAACCAAGGCTAGACCGTTTCGACTTTCAGCTGAGATGGAAGTCGTGGTAGGTTGCCTCAGCCGCATCGGCCCGGCCTTGATTCCGCGGGGTTGCTGCGCTGACATCCCCGAGATCCGGCTGCCTTAAATTCTCTCGCCACAGCAAACAAGCCCGGGAAGTGCATTGCCAACCTCTCCCGACTCTCGGACTCTGTTGTCTTGTTCAGATACTCTTTTCCTCTGTGCAGTGGACCTGCCCAAGATGGACGCTTCTCAGCAAAGGCATCTCAAGATTTCCCGCGCGCCGGGGAGTTCCCAGGAAGAAGGCCACAGCCTGCTGGTTCAGGTCTCTCTCGACGGCGATCTCATTCACAAGTCGTCAACCTTGGTTGAACCACTCTCTTCGGCTGAACGGGCAGATTTGCGGTGGTATTTGGAGCAATATGCCTCACAGGAGCCTTTCGACTCAGCCCGCGCACACAAAGCGGCGACCTCGATCAGCACCTACGCAAAGGAGCTACAAGGCCAACTCAAAGTGGACAGGATCTTCCAAAAGAGCGATCCGTTGGTTGATGAAGACTACTCGCTCACCATCGATGTTGAGGAAGGTCCCGCCGAGGGCCACACCTCTTCTTCATCCCTGCAGTCGCTCCACTGGGAGCTCCTTGAGCAACTGGAGGTGTGGTCTGGGTTCTTTAGCAACGTCACGGTCCGTCGGCTCTCGCCACAACAATTCGATAGCAACAATCTCGCGCCTATGATTCCGACACCAATCAATGGGACCCTCAACGTCCTGGTTGTGATTGCGAGGAATACCGAGGTCAACCCGACGGCATACCAGGACGTCGGTCCGTTTGCGGCATTGGATGTTTTGCTCAGGATCCGAGAGACCCTGGAACACCACACTCGTGCTTTGAGCCTGCGTCTTGAGGTCGTGCGGCCAGGGACGTTCGACGCCCTGAAGCGGCATCTCAAGACCTCGACAGACGCTCACGGCACAGGGTTTTACCACTTGATCCACCTCGATGTTCACGGACGAGTTGCTAAACGACGGCTCGCGAGCGGAGATACGTAAGTGGACGGACTTCACATCTTGGCACGGTTTCCCGTTCTCACAACATCATAGAGTGCCAACGGCATGGCTCGACTTCGCTTCCCCAGGCTCCGCGTCAAGGCCCAAGCCCGTACCAGCTGACTCCGTGGCAAAATTGCTTGTCGAACACGGGATAAACTGCGCCATCCTCAACGCCTGCGAGTCGGCACGGGCGGACCAAGGCTTGCGAGCCAATCTTGCCTTGACGTTTCTGGAAAAGGGGGTGGGAAACGTCTTGGCCATGTCCTACAAATTCCCGAGCAGCGTCACCGAGTCTTTCTTCTCGGTCTTCTACCAAGGGCTATTCTGCCAAGGATTGCCGATGTCCACCGCGGCGGCCGAGGCACGAAAGCATCTGCGGGAACATGGCCTTCGAAAGAGTCGGTTTGGCCTCGAGCTGCAAGTTCAAGATTGGTTTATTCCGGTCTCCTATCTCTCTTACCCGGATGTCCTGTTTGACAGCAAAACGCTACAGGCATCGGACTCAATCACGCCAGGCAAGGCTGTCCAGAAAACGAGCGCCAGAGCCAAGCGCATCACGGGAAGAGACTTCGATCTTTTGCGACTCGAACAAACCGTCACCGAGGCGAACTTGGTGCTGATTCACGGCGCTGCGGGAGTCGGAAAGTCGGCGTTTGTGGAATACTCCCTCGACCTTTGGAGAGACACCCAGTACTTTGACAAGTTCAGCATGGTAAACATGCTCGCGTGCGCTGCGGACAAGGAGCTCACTGGCAGCAAGGTTGTCACGCGGATCGCTAACGACCTCAAGGTCCCAGGGTCTTTTCTAATTGCTGACGGTTTGGCTGCCAGGGCTGACTTGTCTGACCCTCTTGAGAGCTGGAAAAGGGCCGTTGTCGTGCTCGATGGCGTCGACCACATTTTCAACAACGTCTTCAATGAAGGATTCAAACCAGTCGCAGAAGCCCTTGCGTCACTTCTCCGAAACCTCACAAGCCCCGAGTTTGCAAGCAAGACAGGCAAACAGCTTACCGTCATCCTCACCTCGAGGCTGGGGAAAGAGTGGTGGGAAGCGCGCTGCCCTCCTCCTCTGGTCACTCCGCACTACTTTGCACTCGACGGCCTGGAACTGTCGGCCGCCATCACGTTTGCCGAGTCTCTCCTCCAGCCCAGGGACAGCATTGACAAGCGGGGCTCTCGGGAGACCGACTTCTTGGTCCACACAGTCAACCTCCTCCAACGCAACCCCCTGGCCATCAAGATTGCTCTTCCCACGGCGGTTGCCGCCAGCACCTCCATCAAGGATACTTTCAGGGCCATCCATGTTGGCGAGCTCCACCTCGACTACGCCCCGCTGATGTACACGGCCGACTACGCGTTGGTCCTGACCTTGAAGGAGGTGTATGAGCGATTCCCCGAGTACCAGGACACCCTCTGCAGTCTCGCGGACTTTTGGATGGAAGGGCCCCTGGTTCTCCACGATTACATCCGCCGCCTGGCCGCATACTCGGGGCTTTCCCAAGTCTACAACATGTCCCCTCTCGTTGACACGCTGAACGAAGTTGGCGTCTGGCGCGTCTCCAAGCAAGACAAGGTCGAGTGGCTGCACCCCGTCTTCACGCTCTATCTCCGCCAGTGCCGCCGCACGCACGTCTACAAGGGCGCGCCCCTCTGGGCCAAGGGCATCATGAAGGTGGCCGACTTCCTGGACTCGCACAAGCGGGAGCACCCCTTTGGAAGCACGGCGTCTCTGCAGATTAGGATCCCGCGGCACTTCGTTAGCGCTGTCGGACATCGCGGCACGGCCGAGTTCATGACGGACATTCTGATGGGTTTTGTCCAGGTCTCGGACTCGGCCGCGCCGCAGTCCATGCAGCGGATGCGGGGCTCGTTCTTCAACCTTCTGGCCGTCATGGACATGATTTGCGATGACGAGTCCGTCATCCCGCTCGAGCTCTGGCCGCGGGATTTTATCTCCATGTTCCTCTCAGGCAGCCGGCTGGCGCTGTCGGCCCCGGAGTTGGACCTCCTTACCGGGTATGTCGAGACCGCTTTGGACGCCTTTCAGCAGAAGATTGGGGGATTCGCGGTGCATCCGGATTTCCAGGTTTTTATCTTCAATCTCGTCGTTCATCTGTTTGTCTCGACGCTCTTGAGCGGCATCATGAGCAATCCGGCAGCCATCGAACAGCTCGTAGCCCGAGCTCTGGCGATTGTTGAAGCCTCGGAGGGCAAGTACGGGCCCATGGTCGATGACAAGCTCATGTGGAAAGCGATGGTCTACCGGTGCCAAGCCGTCTTTCTTCTGGTCGTCAAGGACGAGCCCGGGGCTGACGCGGCATGGGAGCACATGAAAAGCATTGAACTCGAGTACTTTGGGCCTTCGGCATTCGAGCAGTCTGCCTCTAGCTCACCAATTCCGGCCTCGGGCCAACAACCTTTTGGTCTTGACGCCATGCAAGAGCTCCTCGGTCCCGATCCGTTCTCCTCCAAGCTTCGCAACACGACAGCGTCATGGGTGCCTGTCCGCCACGCGGCCTGGCCCTGGCTCAAAGAGAAGGTGCTGGTCCAGGGAAACACGCAAGCGATCAACCAACTCTATCTCCCTGGCATCGAAAACGCGTTCGAAAACATGGTCGACACATTCCGCGAGGGGGGCTGGACGGGGCTCGAGCATTGGCAGCGGTACTTTCCTCCGCGCAACGACTTCGAGGGGTACCTGCGGCGGGCAGAGGACCCGGAGGAGCTCCTGGCCGAGTTGGAGGGCGGGCTGGGCCGGGGCGACTGGAAGGTCGCGGCGCAGGCGCACCAGATGCTGGCGAAGAAGGCGGGGGCCGAGATGAAGATGGATCTGGTCATGTTCCATCTGGGGCAGCTGAGTGAAATTCTCAGGGAGGCGGACCCTGAGAATGAGGTGACGAAGCGGGTTGATGGGGCGATGGCTGTGACAAAAATGGCGATCGATGTGGGTCGGCGAGGTTATGTGGTAGATAGGGACTTTCTGAAAATGGTGGACGCGTTGGAGGAGGCCGGTATGGATATCAGGAGCATTGCCAGGGTCCAGGGCTGGCCTGACGAGGCGGTGCAGTTCATCTTGGATGCAGCCGAGAGAGAGAGGAACCGTCTGGGGTGGCTCACCGAGGAGATGGTGGGAGCCTTGGTGGCTTCGTTGGGTCCGCCAGCTGCGACGCAGGGCTCGGATGATGCTACCGCTGAATCAGACATCAACCAAGATGAAGGAACCAGCAAGGTAAGTGACAGGTAAACATCAGGAAACGTTAGGAGAACGGACGAGACCAAGAAATCCAGACAGAGATCAACACCTGGTGCAGTTCCCCAAGCTTTCCAGCAAGGAACAGTGTGAAGTGCGACACTCGAGAGTCAGGCAGACTTGTTGGTTTGCACAGGCAGTCAACCTCGCCCAACGCAATCCTGCTGCCATCAATGATCAAGCTGGCTCTTACCAAGTCTGTTGCGGGACAACCAGCAATCCCTCACGAATTGGCCGGCTTCGCCAATCGGGAGACTTCACCAATCGGCAGTCTTTGCCAATCGGGAATCTTCGCCAATCGGCAAGGCCTGCTCGGAGACGTCCAGCGATTGGTCATAGTTGGCGACGGCGAGGCAGCTCGAGAGGGCCAGGCTTGAGGCCGACAACCCCGCAGCCAGAGACCGCGCCAAAATCTCTCTCCTCATCACAGGGCTGCCATCGCCAACTCCTTTCTCATCGCGATGTCGTTTGGCCTCTCGGTCGGCGATTTTCTCGCCGTAGGAAAACTCATCGCCGACATCACATCGTCCCTCAAAGAGATCGGCGGCTCAAAGTGCGTGTACCGCGACGTGGTTTTAGAGCTCGAATGCCTCCAAAAGGCGCTCGTCCACCTCGATCGCCTGCAGCCACAGAGCAACTCACAACATGTCGATTCAATCAAGTACGCTGCTCTTAGCTGCAAGAGACCGCTTGAGGAGTTCTTGGCCAACCTGAGGCGGTATGAGGCTTCCCTAGGGCCGCGGGCCACGACAGGGTCATCGTGGAAGGCTCCCATCGACAAGGTCCGCTTCATGGCCGCCCAGAGCGACGAGATCCGCAAGATTCAGAGCTATTTAAGTGTGCATGTCGGCACGCTCAACATTATGTTGGCTGAACATGGGCTGGAGACGATGAACCTCGCGCAGGAGAAGACGGCCGCGGACCAGCTCGACATAAGGAAGCGGATTGAGACGACTAAGGGAGTCCTCGTGCAGGTGCGCGACAGCGTCGCCAGGCAAGCTGCTGCGGTATTGAACACGGCGGCACTCCTAGAAAAGCTGTACAACCTGGTGAGCGGTGAAATATGTGTTTTGTGGAAGTCTCTTGAAGGCATGGTTGCCGCTGCGTGGTATGTCGTCTACGCCCCAAACACCATCTCCGGACCAGTCTAAGTTTGTGGAGTGTCTCGACACAGCAGATCTACGGCGTCGTCATCGAGATACGCGGTGCTCTCATCAGCCGCCCCGACATCCTATGGACCTTTTTGCAGGACCCCGTCCTCGTTGAGGATGCCCTCGGGCGCAAGTTCCCTGTTCCCTCCGAGTACGACTTTGCACTCCTAGACCGCATTATTCAGCACAAGTTTCAGACGGGGCCGGGGTCCACTCAAGTCAGCCAAGGTGACTACCAGATAATGGACGCGAGGGACCGTGAGCTAGCCTTACCGTCAGAATCTCATCTTCGGCCTGGCAGTTCCCTCATTATGGCTATTCTGATTGGAAAGCCCCCGCCCGGCATTTTGACCGATCGGGCGTGTCCGATGCCTCGTTGCGCGTCCGACAAAACTACGGAAGCTGAAGGAGGCGGGAGAATATGGTATTATCTACAGTTTAACTAACCCTTTGCACTATACTCTTACGCTAACTCAGCTTCTCCTTTCAGTTGTACCTGCGGAATTTGGTTCTCGGAGACGGACCAAAAGAGGAAGTCCTTGCTTGATCTCTGGACTGCGGCTCAGGAGAGCCTTCAGACTCGGCCCTCCACCCTCAAGCGGACCTCGGATGATGATCCCGACTTAGATTTAGGCGGCCCATCTCGAAAGCGTCAAAGGTCAGCAGCGTCTAGCGACGAAGCGGATTTTAAGTACGTCAGGCTGGCAGATATCGAGGGTCCCGACTCACCAGATTCATTACCGCCGCTGGAGAATAACCACCAAGGTCTGGAGGCAGACGTTCAAATTGGCGCAAGGTCTGAGGCCTCTCTCGATCTTGCCCTGAGATACTTGGACGAGGTGAAGACGGTATATCGCGAAAGGCTGGATATCTACGATGCATTCCTGGATATCATGAAAGACTTCAAGTCCTTCGCGATCGATACGCTGGGAGTCATGAACCGGGTAATGGAACTATTTTTGGGAAGCATGAGCGACGGTATCCCGGTCAAAGATCGTGAATCGCTCACTAATGGTTTCAAAAATTTTCTCCCTCCTGGCTATAGGATAGATATCGCTACTAGGAAAGTGCACACACCGCGTGGTGTCGTGTAGATGACGAGAGAAATGGAGAATCATTTGTGAGACGATTAGACCAGTAGCAGACCAGTAGCAGACGGAGCGCAAGTGCCATAGGACTACAGTAGGTCTGGGAAGATAACTGCGTTGCTGTCACAAACGAAGCCAACAAGGTGCAGGGGCGCGGAGCGTTCCGAGCCAGTCCCCATGCTGGGGCGGGCTGGGGCACAGGCTGTCAGCACCGACCCAATGTGGAACGACAATCCTGTCCAGGTAAGATATGATTCTGTCACACGTTGACAACTCCCTTTGATCCTGTCACAGCTCAGGAACGGAGGTACGTTGTACGCCAACACCACTCACGATGGGTAGCGCCGCACCGACCGCGGCGCAGGTCCAGGTCCTCCTGGACCAGGCCAACGCGCGCATCGCTCAGCTCGAGGCCGAACGCCTGAACGTCAACAAGGCCAAGCTTGAGGCACCAGCCCAGTACAGTAGTGACAAGGAGGCTCTCACTGGATTCCTGGTCTAGTTGCAGACCTACATCACGTACTACCCCGAGAAGTTTGCTACGGAGAACAGCAAGGTTTCTTCCGCAGCTTCACGTCTTGAGGGAAAGGCAATGCGGCGGTTTGAACCCACGATGAGTGACTTTCTCAAGAATCCCAATGCCGACGACCGTGAGGACTTTACGACACGTGTCTATGGCAGCTACACTGTCTTCGAGTAAGAGGTCTAGGAGGTGTCTGCGTGCTGCGCAGAGTACTACGTGCGCAGCGCGACGTGCGTCGAGGCCCGCGCCCTGTGGGAGCGCGTGCGGAAATGCTTTGAGGGCGCCGCCGTCGCGACTGGGTGTGCGGTCCGTGTCGAGCCGCTGAATTCGTACGCCGATGTGCGGCCGAGCGCGGCGCTTTGCAGGGCGTATGTCGAGGTGATGGGGGAGGAGGTGGCGTTTAGGGAGCCGGCGGACTTTTTGGCGGGCAGTACGGACATGGGAGATGTCTGTTATGAGTGCCCGGGCTTTCATGGGGCGTTTGGGATTGACACGCAGGAGGGTGAGGCGAACCATACCAAGGGGTTTGCGGCGGTTGCCGGCACCGAGGAGTCGTTGAGACGAGCCGTGCAGTGTGGGAAGGGGATGGCGCTCGTGGCGTGGAGGGTGTTGACCGATGATGAGTTTGCAGAGCGCGTACAGGAGGAATGGGAGGAGGATATGCGGCAGTGGCGGTAAGCTTCTGTCCAAACTCAGCTTCACCGTTGTACATGAGATAGGGGTTGGTAGCGGACGAATGGTTGGCGATGGCCTTCTTTTTTTCCCTTGGTATCACCAACAATCGATAACCAAACAAGGACGAGCATCCCGAGTCCCAAAATTCTTGAGGCAGAGTCAGGGGCCTACCGTTGATGACAGGTTGGTTCGAACGGACGTGGTTTACCATTCCAAACCGTTTTCCCTGTGAACCGTCGGATGCGAGGCAGGGCTGACATGATACTACAGGCTGATTTTTCGCTCACTTGTGCCGAAGTACCAGCCAGGCAAAAGGCGGCATCTGAAAATTCCCGCGATAACTCCAGTGAATTCAACCTCACGAGTAACGGCAGGCTGGATGCAAGCCGTTCTAATCATCAGCTATCGTCAGGGGCTTTCTCGAGAGTGCAGCTGACCAGCATGACCAACGACTCCAAAGCCGCAAGGCAGTGCAGTGTCAGGCGGCACGTGCTCCAATGCGGCAGGCGGCGGTTTGGTATCTCTGGTTGTTTCGACTCGCCGCATTCCAAATCCCAGGGTTGCCCCATGTTTGTGGCTGCATGAGGAAGCTCCCTTGGACATCTGATTCCATCGACGCCGCAATCGGCATCGGCAGCGGATCGCGAAAGCTTAGCTCGCCAAGGCAAAGCTTAGCAAGGCTTATCAAAGCTTGACTGGCCAGGACGCAGCACCAAGAGACAAGCCAAGCGCCAAGATAAAGCTTCCATCCGCCGAGACCGCAGAGAGGGTGTTGCACTCGTCGGAAAGATGGAGTTTGGAAGAGTGCGCGAGACTCCCGCGTGTAAGGACACCTTCCTCCTGCAGAGTGCCAAGCTGCCGTTCTGGGCTAGCCATGGCCGTGCAAGGTCGCACGCGCATGACCAACATCAAAGTCCCAGCCTCGGCCCGTGTTTGTGCTCTGGTGACCATACGCCCCCATTCTGCCACTTTCATGTTTGCACGCACCGGATCCCGCTGTGCGAGCCAAACTCGGTCGGGAGGCTCAGCACCCCGAAGGCCCGGAGCCGGAGTTGAGTGCCACATGTGCGGACTTCACTGGTGACAATTGGCTGCCGGGCTCGCATTTGACAGCGCGTGTAAGACAGCATGTGGAATACCTGCAAATAGGACCAGTAAGCGCTGTGTCCCAAATGCGGCGTCGGTCAGGCGACGCAAGATATGGCCAATGCCCCCTATTCCCGGTTTCCCGCATCCCGTCCTTCAAGTGCCGCAGCCGGAACCTGGTTGGCGGAGAGGTCGAATCACAGCTGAATTGACCTTCCCCGTTCGGCAGCCGCCCCCAACAAGTGCCGATCACCGCCCCGGTGGTCCCGATGCGCAATGGTGCGATGACCCCTGCTGAAACCTGTGTGGATCCTCCAGGACTCATGCACAGCGAGACCGAGAGCGAATAGACAGCTGAGATAACGTCCGCCATGACCAACAGTTGGGCACAGCTGCGCCCCACGAGCCCCATCGTGGAGCCCAATGGCCGGCGCCGGAAATGCGGCTCGTTGCAGAACAGAGGAGCGTTGGCTCCTGACTCAAGTCTACTGGCGAACCTTATATCGGCATTTCCAAATTAAGGGGACCTCCCAAACATGGGATCGCCCCTGCCACGCAACCATCAAGCCCCGTCGATCGTCATCGGGCACAGTTCTGGCGCGAAACGCGTGTGAAAGGTACCATCCTAACACTCTCGGGGTAGGAATGGTCCGGTGGGGGGTAAATAACGATAGACAACACCGCGGGGTCTACATGGCGCTAGATAGCGGCTACTCGTCTTCCTTCCGTACCTCTCAGGGGCACGCTCTCCGCAGACTTGGGGTGTTTGTTGGCGCCCTCCAATCACGCCCCCAAGATGCCCCCAACCAGAGCACAAACGGGGAAGCCCCACGTGGAGGACGTACACTTATCACCACCGAGGCAGCACTCAAGGTCCCGGCACCATGCCGCAACCTCTCCCAGAGGAGAAGGCGCTTGATGCCAACAATTGGGCTGCCTGGAACGGAAATTCCTTCGCAATGCCTCCTTCCTTGATGTACTTCTTCTACAATGCCCACTAGAAGCTTCACTTCTATGGCAAAGGATAAAGCCCCCGGATGAGCCCGTCGTTCTGTTCTCTTGTTCGTCTCGGCAACCTGTCTTCTCCCGGCTTTTGACCCCTGGACCATCGCCTCGAGCAACAAACCCAGTTCGCCTCGTCAACCAACTCGTCATGGCTCTCCTGTCGACAGTGGTGGTGGCCCTTGCCGCCGGCAGCGCCCTTGGCTCTGCCATCCCCACCCATATCGGCGCAACCAAGACCTGGTCGGTGCAACAGGTGGCCAACTCGAAGCACGTCCGCCATGGTCCCAGCGCCCTGGTCAAGGCGTATCGCAAGTACGGAGCCAAGGTTCCGGACAGCCTTCTCAGCGCTGTTGGCTCGAACAAGGCGTCGACAGCGGCGGCCGCGGCGAGCAATGGTTCGGGCAGTGCCGTCACTACCCCTGAGGAATACGATGTATGTGTCATCCCGCGCTGCTTGCCGACCGACTTTATGCTGACCCGCGCGCCAGTCCGAGTACCTCACTCCCGTGAGCATCGGCACGCCTGCCCAAGTCCTCAACCTGGACTTCGACACGGGCTCCAGCGACCTGTGGGTCTTCAGCACGGAGACGTCCGGCTCCGGCGGCCAGAAGCTCTATACGCCGGCCAAGAGCACCACGGCCAAGAAGCTGTCGGGCGCCACGTGGTCCATCTCGTACGGCGACGGCAGCTCGTCCAGCGGCGACGTCTACACCGACGTGGTCACCATCGGCGGGTTGACTGTCTCGTCGCAGGCCGTCGAATCGGCCAAGAAGGTCTCAAGCGCCTTCACCTCGGACACGGACAGCTCCGGCCTGCTCGGTCTTGCCTTTAGCAGCATCAACACCGTCTCGCCCACGCAGCAAAAGACCTTTTTTGACAACGCCAAGAGCTCGCTCTCGTCGCCCGTCTTTACGGCCGATCTGAAGCACGGCGCGGGTAGGTAGCCCTTCCAAACTACCTGGTCATGTGCACAAACTAACGCCCATCCCCAGCCGGCACCTACAACTTTGGCTTCATCGACAGCTCGCTCTACACGGGCTCGATCGCGTACGCCAGCGTCGACAGCAGCCAAGGCTTCTGGGACTTCACGGCCACCGGCTACGGCGTGGGCACCGCGGCCATCACCAAGACGAGCATCTCGGGCATTGCCGACACGGGCACCACGCTGCTCCTGCTCCCGGCCTCCATCGTCAAGGCCTACTACGCCAAGGTCTCGGGCGCGAAGAACTCGGCGTCCGAGGGCGGCTGGATCTTCTCGTGCACCGCCACGCTGCCCGCCTTCAAGTTCACCGTCGGATCCAACACCATCACCATCCCCGAGCAGGGCAGCGAAGGCA
>FTCU01001192.1_pt1 | contig 41250 bp, 30 predicted proteins | sample 1639521 | NCBI WGS metagenome assembly FTCU01 (sample SAMEA3914864, study PRJEB12502) | metagenome | biome: forest; material: soil | place: USA | collected 2012-03-12 | depth 0.3 m
GCCAAAAAGTCTTGGCGCCAGCACAGGGGCACCAGCACGAGCGCGCCGAAAGGTCTTGGCTTGCCAAGACGTCTTCGGCGCGCGAAGACTCTCACTCCGCTGCGAATTTGAAGGGCCCAGCCACCAAGAGAACGCCGCAGCGATAGCAAGGCGTAACAAGCGGGTTCTTGCCCACGTAGTGGGCAAGAACCCACTTGTTCCATGTGCGTTTTCTCCTCCGGCCCGGTACCAGGCTAACGTTATGTACACTCCGTACCGTAGTTCCCGCTGCCACAGAACCGACGATGGTCCCGCGCCAAGAGGGAAGGGTATCGGTTGGTGGATGTCGAGCTGATCGCTGGGTGGTGGGCCGCGGCACATTTTGAGACGATGCCGAACGGCAGAAAGTTGGCTCACTTTTGTCCCATATCTTGCGCCCTGCGCCTTCGTTGCCACTCTGGGACCGTTTCGTGTTCGCAATCAGAGACGTCAAAAACACATACTGCCTTATGGAGCTATTCAACTTTCTTGGCCCACCGGAAGGTGTGCGTGATCCGTGCTGCGGTGACACACCCCCCGACTAGGATCACCCGGCTTTTCCGTCATGAACTTGAGAAGGTTCCAGATCTCACATTTTGCCCACAGGACACAGGTTGCCCGTCAGCCGCCACGGGCGGCAGCTAGTCCCTTACGTGCAGGCGCTCGACTCCTTCGTCGACAGCTGAAAGCCGCCGATGGCCGCGATCGACCCAAAGGTGCATGGCGTGGCGGGGATGTCCAGTCCGAAAGGGGTAAGGGGCGGGCGTTGAGAGGCGTTGCGATGGCGTTTTCCCGTATCCTTTCGTGGCACCCCTGCGGGGCTTCGGCAAATTGTGGGGGATGCACGGCGTGATCCAGATTCACCACGAGGTATTTTATCTCGCGGGCCGGGGTGTTGATCCCCGGCCGAACTACTGGAGTACAGCAAGTCTGCATCTGTGCTGCGGTCACGTACATATGTCCCTTTCCCAACTTGGCAGATTTCCGGACGATACCTCCGGAAAAGAGGGGACGGCCTGATTTCCCACGGAAAAGTTCCTTGCCGACCTACCTAGCTGAGCTGGCGTCGTGGCGAGGACGGCAAAGGACCCGGAAACCCTGTGCATCACTAGATCCGGCTTCGATAAGACTAAAATGGCGAGTACTCCGAGGGAAAAAGAAGGTGTGTTTTGCCTCTTGAGCGCGCAAACATGAAGCCTCCAAATTCGTGCCAAATGCCGTCTGCGATGCCACACCTATCATGACTAGGAAAAAGACTAGCCCTAAGCAGTGATCCAACGAGCAAGAGTATGAGGAAACTTATTTCTTCTCATTCCTTGTCTTCTTAAGCAATTCGTGATTATATGAAGGCAAGTCTCTCCACTTAACATATTTTGTAGCATCGCAGCTCAAAATCTCAAAAAGAAAGTCTGAAGAAAGGGATTTAAAGAGAAGAGACTTGAAGAGAAGAGACTTGAAGAGAAGAGAAGTACCCGAAAGAGATAGACTTGAGATAAAACTCGAGGGAAAGAGACTTGGGGGAATCGACTTGAGAGGAGACTCGCAGGGAAAGGACCCGAAAGGAAGAGATTCGAAAGGAATAGACTTGAAAGGAAGAGAGACTTTGGAGGCAGTGGCAGCAAAAGCGTATGGGTCAGCCTACGCTAGTAGACCGACCAATCTTGATGCCCCCGATGCCTCCGATGCTTGAGTGTGTGTCGATGCCCCCGGTGCCCGCGCTGTCTGAGTGTGTGAATCCCTCAATGCCCACTGCCCCCGATGCCCACTAACTACACGCACGGCGGTGATGCAAGATCGACAATTAAAGGAACGGATTCCCCGAGCTTACAAATATAAGCGTCGGTGTTTGCGCCGGAGTACGTGGCAGGAATTGAACCCGCGAGCTGTTGGGAGCAGCAGCGAAAGTGTGTGTTGGTAGACCGTTGAGCCAACCATCCCAAATTGTTGAAATACTGGAAGGTGACTCGAACTTATATCCCCTGTGCCAGGCAGGGCGGCTGGAGCCGGTGCTGGTGACTGCCAGGTGGCCCGCGAGGTCTGCCAGGTGTTGTTGTTTGGTTCTCGATGCCATCTCGGGGTTCAATAATCCAGGTGTTCTTTCCTGTCCTAGGTACCTATTTACGTTTTCAAGGCCAGCGTTTCACTCACCGAGAACTAACTGGGCCCGGGGATTCTGAAGGCAAAACTGGAAGAATGAACTCAGCATCATCTGGGAAGAAACAACCCGCGCTCTCGAGACAGACCACTCCGAAGCACGCAACCGACTTCCAGTTGTTCTACCACGCAAAAATATTCCGCCTCAGACAACCGACGCGCCAAATCCCACCCAACGACTTTCTCTATTTCGTCGCAGTGACAAGCTCTCTTTCAGTCCAGGTCCCTGTCCCTCTTTCTCCCTCGCCCACGAATTCCGACCCAACCGCGACCCGCACCGCCCGCCTCCAAACCAGCCGTACTTCCACCTTCTTCTGTCGATATCAGTCGCAATTCGACATGGGTTCTGGGCGCCACACGGTTCACCAAAAGGGCGTTGCCCATCCGCACAAGAAGCACAGGGAGAAGCAGGGCGTCAAGGCCATCCAGCCCATCCTGCGCCAGAATCTTCCGAGGGCCGGGATGATTTACCCATTCCGTCATTCCATGATGAGAAGCCGTCGCGGCGATCTCGGTGTTTCCTCGGCCATCAAGAAGGGACTGGGCGTCCCCCACACCACCACTCCGGTGTTAGACGATGTCTTTTGCCGGGTTTTTGAAGAGGCAACCGAACTCATGCGCAACGACGGCCCCGGCAGCAAGCTAAAGGACGAGCCCATTGAGTTCATGCGGCTGCTTCGGAAATGTCCTGGCCTTCGCGAGCCGTGGCTGAGGCGACAGACCCGTCTCTTCACCAACCTTTTCCTCGTCCTCCGTTGCGCCCGCCGCAACTGGCACAACAATCCCCGTCCGCCTTTCGACACTGAGCAGCATTGCAAAACGGCCAGAGCCATTGATGCATACTTGGCCGTCGAAAAGCTCAACTGGAGCAGCATCGAGGCCCTCGGGTGGTTCATTACTCGCGGCGTCGACATCATCAAGCCGGAGGGGAAGAACTTGGGAAAGACAGCAGAGGCGAGGAACACGGCGGGTGCAAAGGACTCGAGTGCCAAGAGCAATGCGGACACTCTCAATCTCACCACCCTGGAGCTGTCGTTGGAGGAGATCATACAGGGTATCCGGAACCTCAACATCGACGTCGATGAGACCGCCCTGACGGCTGCCTTCGCCAAGCTCCGCATCCAAGAGGAAGCGCGCAGGAACGGAAACCCCTTGCTCGACGGCTGGGGCGAGAGAAACGATGAGACAGACGAGGAGGCGGAGGACGACGACGAGGGAGCGGGTTTTAGGGCTGCGACATGACGAGGGAGCGGGTGGGTTTTAGGGCTGCGACATTGAGGAAATCGGCGTTTGTTGGGAGGATAGTTTTGTCAGATTTTGTGGAATGATTACCGAGGAGTTAGTTGAGGCAATAACGGTTCTTCGTTGGGGATATTGATGATGTCGATTGTTGGAATTACCAGAGCATCAAGTCCGTTGATGTTGCTCGCCAGAGGAAGTTATTGACGGAGAATTTGGCATCCTAGAAGTTGGAGGAAGAAAACAGAGAGTCAAGTGCTTGTCCCGAATATAAGGAAGGTCAAGAAGACGCGAAGATCATTGCGGGCTAAACAGTGCCGAAAGAACAAACATTCCCAACTTCAACCCCAACCCAAACGCCGTCACGCATAGTTCCCAGCTGAGCGCAAACTCCAAGCTCTCCATTTCTCTCCACATCTTTACATCCTTCCGTTGCTGGCCTGAAGCTTCCGCATCTCAATCTTATACAGTTCCTCGTAGGGAAAATCGGCCCGAGTCGGAGGGTGTTTCAGTTGCTGCTCGGCCTGCGGGAACTTCCGATTCAGTTCGGCCCTGCATATAGCGGCCTTTTTCTGCTCCTCGCGGGCCATTGCCAGCAGACCCTTAGACCCCTCCACGTCGCCGGCATTCTGCTTAACCACGGCATCCCTGGTGTGCTTTCCTGCTTTCTCCAAGTGGACGGACTCCCTGTTCAGATCTGGCAGGATCTTGTTCAACAAGTCCACGCCCAGCTTATATGACTCGGTCTCGTGCTGGAGGGTCTGAAAGCCTGGGATCTTTCTCGCCCTCGGGGCCGTGGCCCGGAGCCCACCAAGGAGGAACGCCTCCATGACTTTGGCCAGCTCCGGGGCGTTGATGCCGCCCAGATCGTTGACTCCCCTCCCAAACACGCGATGTCCGTGCGCTGCGGTATTATACGTGGGAACCTCGCCCTCGGGCACCATAATGCCCATCGCGCGCATGAAGTCGTCTCCGACGGCGCCCACGGCGGCGCAGCAGTCGTAGGCAATGACTTTGATGTTGGGCACGGCGTAGCTGAAGGGCACTTCGGGCATCTGGATCAGCTTCTTGAACTCGTCGCTGTTCTTGTCCATGCCAAGACGTGTGTTGAAGTACCACCCGCGGGTCAGGTGACTCATGAATGGGAAGTTGAAGGGATCCCAGTAGAACTTGAACTCCTGCCGCATCCAGAGCCACTCGAGATGGGCCCCGATTGGCCCATACCGAAACAGCTCCTTCATGAACGTTCCCGGCAAGCGCGCTGCCTTGGCCGCCTCACGGGACCAAGCGTCGGATTTGAGGTGATGGCGTTCAAGGCCGTTGGTGAAGGCGACAGCCGCGTCGCGATGAAATTTGTTGTTCATCATCTCCATGTCGGGTTCCAAGTGGGTTCCGCCGGTTATTTTATAACCGCCCTGCACGACATATTTGCAAAAGTTGTTTCTGAGATGCTCCGGTTTCACATCAGGATCCTTGACTATCCAACAATGTTAGCTATGACTGATCTCCTTTCGGGGTGTGTCAGAAGTGGTTCGAGAGCAAGGGTGCTTTCGACAACTTCAGCTAAAAAGGAATGTAAACAGCTTGGATTTGACGTACAAAACTCCCCGATATCTCGAAGTGTGGAAATGAGGAGCACGGTGAGAGGGCGCTTGGGGTCGGCAAGGCTTTTCATTAACTGCAGGTGGTTGCCAGAGGGAAACGGCCGTTCAACCTTTTTCTTCGCATCTTTCGGGTCCTGCATCTTATTCCATGGCCCTTCCTTGAAAGTCGTGTTCTTCAGTTCGTAGTAGAAGGTCGGCTCATCCATCCTGGGGTCATTGTCTGGGAAGCCTGTGGTGCCCACCGCAACCGGGACGTTGGGCAGATTCAGCAGACCGAGGACTGTCCGCAGGAACTTGGCACGCTCCTCGGCAGGGCGATGGTTGGCAACAAATCCGGCGAGCTCGACGGCGCCCATACGGTGCATCTCAGCGAGGAAGATGACGGCCAAGAGGTCATCATAGTCCTGCTCGATATCGGTGAAGACGACGATACGAGGCTTGTCTTCGGGCTTGCGACCGGCAACCAGCTTTGCAAGGTTCGCGTAGTACTTGTAAAACTCTTCATCCGGCTTGAAGGGGATGGAAGGAGTCCTCCGGGAGCTAGCAATGTTGCCCATCGCGCTCGACGTTGTGTTTGTTCGCAATATCGGTCTCTGCGCCGTTGTTGACTGGGATCCGACCTGGGTGGAAGATCTGTTGAGCGGCCTCCGACCAGCCGTGTTCGCCTGTCTTCTCTGGGGGGTTGTGGACGGCGAACTGCCAGAGGGCGCCTGGGTAGAAGTAGGGTTAGTAGTGGTGGCGGTGTTGGCGGTCACAGCAGGCCCTCGCTGGCGAACAGGAAGAGCTGTGCCCGAAGGGCGATTGGGGGTTGAGGAAGACATGAAGGCGGCAGGGGTCGGTTCACGGCTTTGTCGAGGATCGCAGTGAGAACAAAGCGTTCTTTGAATGCTCTGGGCTGAGGGGTGTTGGTTTTGGAGACGAAAAGAAAGATTGAAATACTGCGATGGAAGCCGGAATTGGAACAAGCCGTTGGGTTTAATACTACCTACGGCTCTAACATGAGAAGAAGCAGCCTGGTGTGGCCGTGCCAGTCGGCCTCGCCATGCCCACCGTCACTGATGCCCTGCTCTGCCATAGAACCCAGACAGAGTCCTGCTGTCGACAAGCCAGGCCAGGCGCAATTCTCACATCCGGCCAGATGCGGCCGACGACTTAGGTGAGGAGGATGTACTGAAACCAACTAACCGTGGAATAACAGCGGCAGCATGGCCAGACACGGCCATGGGTGCTTGAAAACGGGGCTTGGTGGCCGTGTTTGCGACACCAAAAATGCCCAACAAGCCTCGTCGAACGACTTGTCAAACGGGCGAGCAGGGGCCCGAAGAATGACGGCCGCATGGCGGGCTGCACGAGGTCAAAGGGCCCGCCTAGATATGCACAAAGGAGGCGAAGACGTGTGAGGTGACGTCCACGGATGTGGGTTTGTGACGTCTGGAAGGTGGGCCGGAAAGGAATGGGCGGCCGGCATGGGCGCTGGAAGTTTCAAAGGCCTTTATTTTCAGCAACTTTCGACGACAAGGTCGAGAACCGGGCTCGGGCCGGGTGTCCACTCCCGTCCCCAAGCAGCCCGATCGAGGCTGCAAGGTTGGATGGGAGGCAGAGGGCCGGGCAGGCTCGCCAGGCTCCCAGGCTTCCAGGCTCCTGGGCTCCCAGGGCTGATTGGGGTTGATTGGTGGCCCCTGCCCACCACGATGCAGCGAATGGGTAGTGGCAGCGGCCCCGGACGGGTGTTGACTGCCCTGCCAACTGCATTGAGCCCGCTGCTGCACAAAAGACCCCGTTCTGCCTGGAATTTGAACCCAGCATCAGGCACTGTCTGAGGCTCGCGGCAGGCACCGTTTGGCTGCGCCGCAGCGGTTAGAACGAGTTCAGACGGCTGCTGGGCTGCGGGGCTAGATTCGGGACCCGGGGCCGACAAAAACATGACGAAAATAAAGTTTGCTTCATGTTTCGTGCTGCACGAGAACGGCGAACGTGGCGTGATCTTGTTTCAACCACACCAAAATTCCCCAACGCCCGGTCTGCTTTGAATGGGTGCCGTTTGTTTCAGCTTTGTTGGTAGCACTCGAGCTGCTCGTCGACTTCTGTTGGAACAGACAACCTTTGGGCCCAAATCTGAGGCGGCTTAGTGCCAGCAGTTCTATCCTATCGGCCAGGCACCGGGCACCTAGCAGATCCTGTCTGACATAATTGCCGGAAGACCGGAGCCCGGTGACACAAGCCTCAACACTGCCACCCGCACGCCGCCTCACTAGTGCCGTGCGTGGGCGGTCTCACCCGGCCCGCACTTCGACTCAAGTTCGATGGGATCGTGTGCGTGTCACAGTGTACGCGGAAAACTCAAACATGACAGCCATAAAAAGAAGCTTAAATGGACAAGTACCACCTGGCCCTCATAAGGCCAACGGACCACCGAGAATGCACAGTTGCGGGGCGCTTCGGCAGCTGACACCACGGATTCGAGGATTTGAGCCGTAGCCCTGGCCAACATCCTCTGGAAGACCTAGTAACTGTGTGGCCACGCAGTCTCGGCTACGTAGTTGTTGGAACTGGGCGGGTCGCAACCGTCGGTTCTTGACGGCACTGAACACCGCCACACCCTAGAACCTGAAGTGGCCAACACCAGACCAACCGAAACCTTATGCCAAGAGTATCTCAATAGCTCCGGGGCAGGCCAAGCACCCTCTCGCTAATGTAATTCAAGATCATCTCCCGACTGACGGGCGCGATCCGCGGCACCAGGCACTCCCGAAAGTAGCGCTCGACGTCGTACTCGAGCGCGTATCCCATGCCGCCGTGCGTCAGAACTGCCCGCTCGCACGCCTGGAAAGCCGCCTCGGCGGCGAGATACTTGGCGCTGTTGCAGGCGACACCCACGTCGTCCGGCCGGATCGTCGAGTCCGTCTTGCTCTGGTCGTAGAGGCGCGCTGCGTGGTACGTCGCCAGCTTGGCCGCCTCCAGCTGCATGTACGCGTCCGCCAGCGGGTGTGCGATGCCTTGATTCTGCCCGATCGGCCGCTGAAACACGGTCCGCTCGCGCGCGTACGCTGCCGCCTTTCCCAACGCCGCGTAGCCCAACCCGAGCGCCTCGCCGGCCAGGAGACACCGCTCCGCGTTCATGCCGTGCAGGATGATCTTGAAGCCTTGGCCCTCGGTGCCAACCAGCGAGTCGTTCGGAATGCTGTAGTTGTCAAAGAAGACCTCGTTGGCATCGACAGCCCGCCCGCCCATCTTCTTGATCCGCTGCATCTCCAAACCGGGCCGGGACCGGTCCAAATCAATGCAAAACACCGACAGCCCCTCGCTCGACCGCTTCACTTCTTCCAAAGGCGTCGTCCTCGCGAGGAGTATCATCTTAGCTGCCACCTGCGCGCACGTGATCCAGATCTTCTGCCCCGAGACCCGGTACGAGCCGTCCGGCTGCTTCACGGCAGCCGTCGACAGCCTCAGCGTGTCCAGCCCGGAGTTGGGCTCCGTCACGCCGAAGCAGACGCGCCACTCCCCCGAGATGATTTTGGGGATGGTGCTGCGCAGCTGTTGGGGCGTGCCGAACCGGGCCAGCGGCTGCGTCGCGTAGACGTTGGCGTGGATCGACTGGGCCCCGGCCATGCCGGCCCCGGACTCGGCGATGGTCTGCATCATGATGGTGGCCTCTGAGATTCCGAGGCCGGATCCTCCGAGCGCCTCGGGCAGTGCGATGCCGAGCCATCCGTCCTTGGCCAGGGCGGCGTGGAAGTCGGTGGGGTCCTGCTCCTGCTGGTCGTGCTCCCGCCAGTACGCGTTGGGGAACCGGGAGCAGATCTGCGTGACTGCGTCCCGAACCGTGAGCTGGGTCTCGCTGAAGCCTGCAGTGGCCATCAGGAGCCGGGGCGCCGCTGTGGAAAACCGGGAGCTCAGCGCGGCACGGCGGGCGAGCGGTGGGAGCCCGCGCAGGGGAAGGATGCAGAAACGGGGCATGTTGTGGAGTCGGGGCCCGGTCCGCGGCCTAGCACTGCTAACGTCATCAAATCCAGGGTGATGTTCGCATTTGCATTAGGCATCCGTGTTCGTAATGTGATGACTGAGGATGCGAACTTATGCGAAGTGTCGGTGTTGCGAGGATCGAAAGAGCCACGAACCACGGGCCCACAGCATCTGGTCGTTGAGTCCGGCCGAGGCTCGAGGGGGGGGGGGGCGGTGCGGGACCCTTTCTGAACTCCACGGCCAACCGAAACCGAACGACGCGCCCGGGTCATTCCCGAGGCGTGACGAGGCTCATGAGTGCCCCTCTCTGAGTCTGCGGAGAACAGTCTTAATTGATGACTGCCCGGTCAAACACCGCAAATCATCCCTTGTTGTCGTTAAATTGCTTCACCCTGGCCAGGCATTGTGTGCGTTCTACATAACATAGGGGGTATGGCTGACAACTTCGCAATCTCGGAGGCGCTCGGCGGGTTTATAGAATGAGGTTATTCACAACTCCGAAGTGGGCGAGAGACTCGGAGAGAGTGCAAGGCCGAATTCGAGACTTTCTAATTATAACCGTGATTGGAGGCAAGTACACAGTACTTAGGTCGGGAGGGAGTGTTGAGTTTGGCGACTTGCACCCATGATCCATGGTATCCAGTCGTGACCATGACAGGACGGGCAGGGTTACCCCTTTCCACATCGGTCTTGTTTGCATTGAAGCAAATGCCTCATCCGAAAATTAGCTGACTTGTCGTCGTCGATCACCGCGTTACTCCACAAGTGCCATTACATAGGTACGCGCCACACACAACCATGTTTTCCGGCCACGCGGATGTGTGGTTAACGGTTTCGACCTCTCCAGAGGAGCCCAGGAGATCGGCATGCGCTAATGCGGGAGCTGCCGAAATGCTGCAGCTGGACCCCGAAAACTTGCAAGCTACCCTGTGAACGACTTCAAGTCAGACCACTTTTGGTTCAACGTGGCGTGGTTTCAGCTTTTCAGGGTTAAATCGGAGGAGACATTGCAGGAAAAGCCGATCGGACCCTGTGTCACGCACGATGGAACATGCAGTCAGCCTCGCTTGCGAGCAACCCGCTGCGTGGTGACGACAGCCTCGGGGTGAAGAGAATGGGGGTGGTCGTGAAAAGGGATCGGCACGGTGATCCAGGGTCCTGCATGAGGGCTACTGCACTCATGGCCAGACGCGGGAGAAGCGCATGTGATAGTGGCTGTTACACGAGGAACGATGGCACGCAGCACACTGCAAGACCACCAATGTACAGTACTTGGATACCTGCGGGCCTGATGTATGTACTGTACCTGGATTGAAACCTGCACCGTTACGCGGCTGTCGCTCCGTCCCGCAAGCGTGGGAGCATATAACACAAGGGCATACTCCCATGCATCGCAGCAGACGCTTCTCCGCGGAGTCTTCGTGTCCAACCTAAAAGTTGGCAGCCGTTCTGGGAACGAGTGGGCGTGTGATCTAAGTCTGATGTGCTCTCAGTGGCCAGAAACGACGGCCCGCCACACTCATCCGGTGCTGTGCATATTCATGATCTGACTGTTCTCTGGCCTGTTATCCAGCGCTTGCTTGTTGATGTGCCTGGGCTTGAACGTCTCCCGCTTTTCAAATAGTTCCGCGGGGATCCAGAAACGAGTTTCTATGTGTCTTACTTCTATGCTGTCAGACTGAAGCTAGGGTCAATGACCTGTCACAGTCTCGTGCAGGCAGCCCTTCATGCTGACAGACGAGAATGACAAGGCTGAGAAGATATGGAAGGTATGCGGCCTCGGGTTATAATATAATTCTCATCTAATGCTTATTTAGAAAACCGACACTTTTGATAGGAAACTAGAGCTTGTCTACCTAGCGAGGTCTGAACTTGTCTTTCTCAAGAACTGCCTACTGGGTACCTAGGTAGTTAGGTAGGCAAATCGTCCAAGTTTCCCATTCTGTGCAAAATGGAACGCTTCCAGGCTTTGTCCAGAATTCTCCGGCTCCGTGTCCTTTGAACAATCACGGAACTCAGTTTGTCATTCATAATGTCTTTCACGCTCTGGCCTTCTTCATCTGCTTCTCCCAAAACATTCCGTACCGCTCCACCGCCCCTCGACCGTCTTCCTCCCGCACACGTTTCAACCACTGTTCGTCAGGCCCCTGTAGATGCCGGCAGTCCGGCTCCGCTCCAGCTTCAAGAAGATCCTCCACAATATTCCAGTATCCTCTGACGACTGCCGCGTTGAGCGCGGTGTGGTATCTCCCACCGCGAATGTTGACGTCGGCGCCCTTGTCGATCAGCAACATGACAGACTTAATTTTGCCCGTGACAGCCGCCGCTTGCAGAGCAGTAGCAAACGGACCTCCTACGGCGTTGACGTCGATATTAGGGCACTGGTAGAGCAAGGCTCTCACGCCTAGCTCGTTGTCGAGAGTGTCATGCGTAAAACGTGCGCACGCTGCCTGGAGGGGAAACCCGTATGGACCGGCGCTGAGGTGCGGGTTGGCACCACACTTGAGTAAGAACTCCATCTTCTCCCATTTGTCGGGATCAGAGTCGGGAGTCTGCAGCATGGCGTGGAGCGCTGTTGGGGCGTCCGGGCGCTGACCCCGCGTGTCGTTCACGTCGACACCTGCCTCGAGGAGTCGCTGAATCAGACTTTTCCACTCCGAGTATGGGGTCTTGGCTGCCACTGCGGCGTGCCATGCGCTCCCGAAGTGGCCGCCTTGCACATGGACGTCCGCACCATGGTCGAAAAGAAGGCGCTCTATCTCTGGCTTGCGAGAGCAGTTCAGCACACCAGCCGCTTGAAAAGCTGTTTCGTACACTCCTCCCACAGCGTTGACCCCAGCACCGCAGTCGAGTAGAAGTTTGACACAGTCAGGCTCTCCGCTCGCCGCGGCTGCTTGCAGCGCAGTCCCAAACCTCCCGCCCTGAGTGTTGACTTCGGCGCCGTGGTCGAGTAGAAATTCGACGCAGTTAGGCTGCCCGGTCGCCGCGGCTGCTTGCAGGGCAGTCTCGTACTCCCCGCCCTGAGTGTTGACCTCGGCACCGTGGCGGACTAGAAATTTGACGCAGTCAGTCTCCCCTCCCACCGCGGCTGCGTGCAGGGCAGTCCCGTGCTTCCCGCCCTGAGCGTTGACGTCGGCCCCGTGGCATAGCAGCAACTTGATACGCCATCTGCCGGCGTCTGCCGCTGCCTGGAGTGCATTGCCGAGTACGCCGCCAGAAGTATTCACCTCGGCCCCATGGTCAAGGAGTATGCGCACCATGGAAGTGCTGTCGCCACCTCTCGCGGCGCAGGCAGCTTGCAAGGCGTTGCCGAAGTCCCCTCCTTGCGCGTTCACGTCAACCCCTTTCTCCAGCAGCAGCTCCACCATGTCCCGCGTGCGGTCGTCCAGCCAGCCAATCGCTTTCGGGATCAAAGCGGCCTGCAGTGTGCTGCCGTACTTACCATCAATTGCATGAACATCGGCGCTCTTGCTGATCAAGAGCTTGATCGCATCGATGTTGTGGTATCTGCAAGCTGCGTGAAGGGGGTAGCCATGGTCCTCGCCGCCCCAGGCATTGACATCGCACCCGCTTTCCACCAACGCTTCAAGGTGCTCGGTTGAACCATACCACGTGTGGGGATTCATGCCCTGGTGAAGAGCAATACTGTGCACGCAGGTCGTCTCGGAACTGCAGTCGAGCAAAAGTTGCAGAAGCTCGAGCGAGTGAGTGTCGGCGGCTAAAGCCACCGCACATGCTTGCTCATTGCAGATCTCGGCGCCTCGACTCACGAGCCATTTCACCATTTTGAGGTTACCGCAGGACGCGGCGAGTTGGAGAGGCGACCATCCAAAGACCCCTCGACAGTTAATGTCAGCTCCTTTGCCGAGAAGGAATGCTGCCGTCTCTGTATTGTCATCCTGCGATGCGGCTGCATGGAGAGCGCTACCGAACGGCCCGGCCTCACCCTTCACATCGGCTCCGCGGTCGACGAGAATCTCGACCATGCGTTTCGTCTCTCCGTAGCAAGAGCTACAAGTAGCAGCTTCCTGCAGGGCCTCATCCAGATCCGCCTGGGTGAGGTACTCGGCGGTGGAAAGGAGCATGTCTGTCGTCTGGAACATGCCCCTCGATAAAGCGACAAGATGAGGCTTCCACGGAGAAGTTTTGTCATCTTCACCGCAAACATTGCGATAAGAGGAATACCGTACTCTCCAGGCCAGAGCCCCCCTCTGACTCCGTGTGTCGCGAAATTTCTCTCTGACAGCATCCATCACCTCGGCAGACCAGGACTTCCATGGAAGCATCTCAACCTGATACGGCCATTCCATCTCGGTGCGCCCCCACAGCGGACATTCCTGCAATATGATATCTGAATAGACCCTGTCCTGCGTGCCCATTTCAATGTGGTAATGGATGCACAAAAGCGCGATGTGGAAACGAGCCTCGGGCTCGCCAAACGAGAAGGCCGCAGCGGAGCCTTGCGAAGCGCGTGACGACGTCAAGTACTCTTTGATCGAGAAGTGCGCTAGGTAGACAAGACGCGAATCCTCGGATGTCACAACAAAGCCACCGAGATAACTCAGGACGTCTTGAGCATCAAATAGTTGGCTTGAAATGAGATACTTTGCGTCGAATCTCTCGCGCCCAGAGGGGAGGATAAAGACCTCGGCGAGCTCTCTCACGCTCAACGAATGTTCTGAGAAACAGAGCCATTTTAGCATGCTGATAACCTGGTATTGAAACCTAGGATCCAGATTCAGAAGCATCCTCTCGTAGGTGTTATCGAGTCCAGTAGGAAGGTCTTGCAAGGCGTAGCGAACAGAGCTAGCAGATTTCAACTTGCGCAGCGTGTCGAAGTGACACGAGACGTACTGAAACCTACGTAGGGAAACAGAGAGCAACGTTAGCGGACTGCCTCAGGTAGTTTCAGTATTCGCGATTGACTGACATTCCGTCCGATTTCTCAATCAGCGTGTCCCTCACTTCGGCCTTGACATCGTCTGGCCACGAGCTGTAGTCTCGAGATGCCAATGTTGATTCAATATAAAGACCGATGTCTTTGTAGTGGAGCTGATGTCGAGATAGAGCAACCACGTTATTCGCCGGAGAAGATAGGAGAGGGGTGATTGCTTCGCTAATGTCGGCCTCCTTTCGACTCGTGCATAAGATGTGGGCGTTTTCGGGTGCCGTAGTAACGATGCGACATAAGGTGTCGAGGAGATACCCCCGCTCTCCAGTCAGAGCAGAGCATTCATCCAGTCCGTCGATCACGAGGTGCACTGTCGCAAATCCACGCATTGTGGCGGCCAGGGCGGCCTCGAGGGTTTCGATATCCGGTCGCTCGCGCCTCTCCTTAAGCTGCACGAGGCTTTGGATTGGCGTGTCTGGCCGACGAGAGCAGAGCTGCTTCACAAGCGATGCGAGCATCTCGCTCACCTTCTGCTTCCTATTGTCGGCAAAACTGAAGTAAAAATACGCAAGCGCCGTCTCAGGCTCGGATGCGTAGCGATCTCGCAGGTGCTTGATGGCGGAGGAACTTAGCACTGATTTTCCCGCGCCAGCTACATCAGGTCAGTCACAACGCCATGAAGGATATACACTACAATGGATGTGGTAAGTACCTTGACCATGAAGCCATAATAGAGAGCTCGGGGCCTCTTGCCAAGTTTGGAACTCGGTTGTATTCACCAGCCACTCGCCTGTGCCTGGTTCATGCTTCTGGCGAGCAAGATTGTACTGGGTCGAGGGATCAACATCACTCAGCCAGTCGAGAATGGCTTCACGCTTGCTGTCTGCCTGAGCGTCTTCGACAGCCTTACGTAGACCTTGGATGTCTGCGCCAACGGCTTTCCAGTGGCCGACGCTCTCCCGATGTCGTCTTTCCAAAGCCTCGCACTCCTCATCGTACTTCATGTCCCGCCAGACGGTGGTCACAGCAGTAAAGAGACGCTCCTCCTCGCGGATTTCGTCCAGCAAAGCATCCCAGTCGTCCCACTTGACCATGTCTAAGCCAAGACGGAAGGCGGAGGTTCTGGCGTAGTAGCAATAGCTGGTGATTTGGTATTTCAAGATGCTGCGGTAAAGGGCGGCGAGGGCGCTCTTGTACTCGGTATGGGTTTCTTGGCGTGATTCGAGGATTCCGGTCCTCGACTCGTAACGGCGGTTGTAAAGATCCTCCCACATGCGGCTCTGGGAAATCAAAGACGCAACGTATTTCAGCCCAGTTGCGAGGGAAACAGCTTGCTTGGATGGGTTTAAGAGAAGCTGCAAGGTCTGTCAGCATCAAGCTCTGAGAGTTGGGCCTCGTGGCATAGTACGCACTGGAAGCAACAAGCTGACGCCGAACCAGGCTATCGAGGCATGGGCATTGCCGCTGGCCGCCTCGGTGATGTAATCGTTGGCCCAGCCAACCATGCTGAGGACAGGCTGGGCCAAGTCCTTAACCGGGACCTCAGAAGAAGTGCTAAACTTCAACTTCCAGGCGTCCCGTTGCACCTCCTCAATCTTACGCTTGAGAAGCGCATCCACGAGCTCGCGCCTGTTGGCTTTCGTGCCAATGGTCAAACCTAGCGCCTCCGTGACACTGCCGGGACATAACAGCTCGGTTTTGTAGCGCTGGATGAGCTCTCCTTCCTCCTCTCCCAGCTTGTCGAACGCGATGTCCCACAGTTCGGAAATGGGCCGCGCATCGAATGCTGGCTTGCTCGGCCCAGGCGACTGGTGATCCTGATCGGCCGGCGCCTCGCTCGCTCTCGTGTTGGGTCCCGGCACCTGCCCGTTGCCGCTTGGGCCAGCACCATCGTGTGCAGCGGTGGGTGTTGTTTTGGGCTTGAAGCGGCCCAGCTTCAGCTTCTGCTTGAATCGCTCGAGGCCCATGGCAAGTGAAGAGAATGAGACCCTCAGCAGCGTGAGGAAGGGATGCGACAGGCAACAGTTGTCCGGATGCTTTGTCCTTCTGTTGTTGTAGAAAGTTAAGAGCCACAGGGTCAGGTCATGGAATATTGGGCTCCATTTCCAGCTACTAGACTTGGCTCCAAGGCCGCCACGATGAGGGGGATGGCAGTGTATGCAGGTGCCCGCGACACACCAAGCACTTTGGCCAATGGTCATCCGTGGATGCATCTTCAACCAGTCGACGAAGCAGCACTGACCGGAAGCTTAAGCCTCAAAAGGTGGAGCAGGTCGGGCTGGGCCGATTGGACAGCGGACCGCCCAGCTTTGCAGCACGGGTTGTCGTTGTGCATCTCTGGGGCTTCATCGTCCAATGTCCTGCGATGAAACCGACTAATACAAGCCACCCAAATGCCGCCCCCGAGGAACCAGAGCGATGCGACAGCGAACCTGGAAATGGAAGTGATGTGTCGACGGCGCTGAAGAGAAGGTGGGCGGCCCAATGTGACGATTCGACTTGAGGAGCAGGCGAGCAGGGATAGAGAAGCAGACGTCATCGGGGTCTGGGAAAACCATCGCGTTTGGCGGCCGTGGACCGCGCAACCACACAACTCTGGAACCCGATCGAGCGAATGCACCCGACGGGACGCCTCTGACGAGTTTCGGGCCGACGTCCGGACTGTGAAGGCGGCGTTGCGCCCGAGAGCAAAGTGGCAGCCCGCTGAGGGCTTCGGGTTTGTTCCAGCAACGGGCAGACCGCTGATGGTTCGCATCATCCCTGGGTGTGAGATTGGCTGCCTGCCTGCCTCGCACAGCATGCGGGGCTGGGCGCCTGAGACGCTGAAAGTCTGCATCGCATGTCACATTTGCCGCCGTGACCTGCCAGGGGCTTGCAGTTGCTGCCCCTGATCCTGGCGGCGAGGACCAAATGTGAGTTGTCCTCCTCTCTTAGTCCCAGGATATCTGGTGTTCTGACGTGTCGATAGAGCCTCATGTGCTCCCGGGCTGTCTAAATCCGGAGCCGGCTGCGTTCAAGAGCCCGGTCAGCCGCCCCCCCATCTCGGGCCGGTGGGGCTGTGGCGCGTCGCAGGGGGTCTGATGCACCTGGGAAGGGGTCCATTGGAGATGTTATTGGCGCCAAGGAGACCGGCCAGGACCCCTCAGGACATGGTCGCACGCCTCACGGTTCCCGTGCCGCGCGCTGCTGCCAACAACATCCAGCTGATTCAAAATCATGGACTCAGCCTGGTTCGGGTTTCTGCTCCTCTTCTTCCCCGGCTCGCCGCGACAGAGAATTTTGACCGAGCATACCACACGCCCTGCGGTCCCCATTTGCGACAACAGCAAGCTCCCACCGCACCTCCACCCTCGAATTCGTCGCTCAGCTCAACAAGGACCCCAGCATGGCGGCAACCCCAGCCACACCCAGCGCCGCCGCCGCGACGCAACCTCCCTCCGAGCTTGCCTCCCAGCTCAACCAGCCCACCAAGGCCACAAGCACAAGCACAGCGGCAGCTTCGCCCATACCCAGCGCCGGGCCCTCTACTCAACCCGCCATCGAGGCTTCCTCTTCGCCCACCCAACCTACCAAGGCCCCGAGCATCGCAGCAGCACCCGGCGCCGTCCCCACAGCTCAAAACACCATCAAGCCTGCCCCCCAGCCCGCCCAACCCACCACGACCGCAAGAATGGCGGCAGCCTCGACCACCCCCAGCGCCGCCACCACAGCACAACCCCCTTTCGAGCCTGTCTCGCAGCCCACCCAAGCCACCAAAACCCCAAGCACGGCAACGACATCGCCCACCTCCAGCACGAGCCCGAGGGGGCGGTCCGACACGCCTACCCCCGGGACTTTGTTGTCAGCGACAATGATCCCCTTCGAAAGCCTGGCGAAGGAGTTCCACCACGGACTGGAGTGCGTCCAGGCCAAGATTGGAGAAAAGGAGACACGGATGATCCTCACGGCAAAGCCGGGCCAGAAGCAATACCTACCGGGCCAGCCCCGCATACGCCTGGACAAGAAAGCGCACAACGTCGATGGCAACCAGGACGTCCTCCTCGAATACTTTGAGAAGTGCCACAATACCAAACAGCTGGACAGTCTGCTGCCCTTCATGCGCTACATCTTTGTGCAGACGCCCTCCTACCAACACATCTCGCCCCTGCATCACCAAGGGTCACACGCCCGCGAGATCAAGGTGACCGAGGATCCCGGCCTGCACCTGGTCTGGTACTACGAGCTCATCTTCATCAAACCCATCCCGGCCTACTTCTACTCGCAGGCCTTTTGGACGTACATCAAGAACGCCGACACGCTCCTCTACCACACCTGCCTCGGCTTCATCCGCAGCTACTACATGCTCATCCAGTTCGAAATCGACTTCCACCGAGCCTGCAAGCTCCGCCTGATCCCAGAGAAGGACGACGGCGTCCTGCCCACCTACGAGGAGTGGTGCGAGTTCATCGAGGCCTTCGCCCACGTCGGCGACGCCCACGTCAACCGCCGGTACCACTACGGCGAGCTCCGCCTAAGCCGCATCAACCGCGCCGCCTTCTTCTCCAAGGGCAAGCTTGCGTACTTCCACATCTATCCCCAGTGGGGCTCCTTCTTGGAACACACCCTGGCCCCCATCATCACCGTCTTCGCCGTGTGCTCGGTGGTGCTCAACTCGATGCAGGTCAGCCTCGCGGCCATCCAGCTCGGCGACATGACACTCGAAGACGCGTGGCCCAACTTTGTCGACGCCTCGCTGTGGTTCCCGATCGTTGTCATTCTTGGCATCGCCGTCGTTCTTCTCGTTGCGCTGGCTGGCGTGTGTGTGATGGGCACGATGGATTTGTTCCGCGGGAATAAGGTGCGGCGGCAGAAGAAGAGAGACCCCAAGGCGGGCTCGCGGAGTCACGGCATGGTCGGTTAGCGGCGGACCGTCGTGGCTCTGTTTGTGTTGTGGTGCTCGCAACGGTGGGCCGAGTCGGCAGCTCTCGACCGGCGTGGCCTCCTGAATGCTTTTCGGGAGAACCTGCTCGCCTGCTGAGTTGGCGGACCTGTTGGCACTGCCTACTCATTGTCGGCATGCATGGTCTGAAAGCCCGGAAGGGACTCGGCCAGGCACCAGCCTCCAGGCACCAGCCTCCAGGCACCAGCCTCCAGACACCAGCCTCCAGACACCAGCCTCCAGACACCAGCCTCCAGACACCAGCCTTCAACCACTGTTCCCGGCACCATCGAGCCTGTCCCTCACACCGCCGCATATGTTGCTCGGGTGGGTTGCTTCGGCTGGTGTGTACCAGGCGGAAGGGGGTTATAGATGCGTCGGAGTCGCGGTTGGCGCTCAGGTCAGGCTGCGCCGGACTGAGCGCCGAGGCCGGCATAGGATGAGGAGTGGAGGTAGTGCGCACGCAATGGGTGACTTGCGCCGGCCCTGTTGGGGGCGGTGTTCACGGAGATGCCGCACACGGTGGTGGCAAGCTCGAGGGCTGTCGAAGAGGTGTGTTGATCGGATGCGTTGTCAGCTTATGGGTTGTACTGCTTTATATGTAATGATATCTCGTCAATACCAACCACTTGGTGATTCGCAAGGTGTCTAACGCACTGCCCCGGACCACTGCGTCACAGAGTGGGCTACGGGCTAGAGTTTGCAAGCGAGGGGTTCACTGACGGTCAGCCATGATATCAGCCCGAAGGTCTCGGTGTGGCTGCAGGGCTCAAGCAACATGCCGTGCCATTGACACTATCGCCACGCATCTTAACATGAGTAAGACCACTCCATCCCGGACGGACATCCAACGTACAGCATGCGCAACTTACCAAGAATGGCATTCTCCTTATTTAGGCGTCGGAGCGGGTGGGATGCTCGACTCGGTGTGCGCGAGAACAGCGCAATACGAGCGGGTGCAACGTCGACTTAGCCGATTTGCCCACCACACCGGGTTGAGGTTGGGATGCAAACCCGGAATGGGAAGCCAGATCACCAGTCTACTGTTGAGGTTATGCCCGGAAAGGACGGGATCGACAGCACCGGCGGATCATAAAAAGTCGACGACGCCCTCACACTTACCCTCTCGTCTCAACTCACCTCTCTGTTCTCACCACCATCCAACACCACCCCAGTCAACAAACCACCAGCCCACTACCAAAACATCACATAACAATCATCCCTAACACCCCATCCAACTCACCAAAAATGCGTTCCCTCCTCCCAACCCTCGCCCTCGCCACCACAGCAACAGCCATCCCAACCTGCAGCAACTGCAACGGCCCCTTCCTCTCCTCCACCGGCTTCCACCTCCTCGCCCGCCTGTCCAACCCCGCCCACGACCTGACCCCCTCGGTGCAAAACTGGCAGCTCAACGCAATCCACACCGGCGCCGGCCTCAACGCAGCCGTCTTCACGGCCTCGGACGGCCGCCTCTTCTACCAGAACGGCACCGCCGCCCCCGACGAGACCAAGATCCTCACCGACGGGGGCACCCCGCCGTTTCCGTTCAGTCTGCAGGTGCAGAAGCCCGGCGAGGCGCGGCGGATCGCGGATGTCAGTGTTGGGTTGGGGACGGCGGCGGGGGTGGATCGCGACGGGGTGTTGAGGGTTGGGGTGGCGGAGGGGGGACGGTTTCTGGCGTGCCAGGCTGTGGTGCCGTATTATAACGCGACGTATGTTACGTTGCAGTATGAGTATGGCAAGGTGCCGGGGGAGGGGACGGCCGCGGCGGGGTGTGTGGCGGTGGACTTGGTCGCGCAGTGTGCTGTGTTGAATGACTTGCCTGCGGGGAGCTTGTCGAGCCATGAGTTTGCGGCGAGGGTGAAGTGTGTTGGGTGAGGGTTGATGGGGGATTGTTGGAGTGGGAGAGAGATGGGAGAAGAGAGAGTCGGATCTCGGTACCTAATTACTTCTGTACAGAGACATGGTAATTTGTACTGCTAATTCACGCCGTTACGGAAATAAACCCCTGTGTCCCTGTATTTAACGCCACTGCGCTTCTGCCCCCGCTCACCCCCAGGGGCCCCAAGGTTGCAGTCCGACTCCACCTCATCAATGCCGACTTGGCAGCGGCCATTGGCGCCATTGACGGCTCGCGGCAGGACGGCAGGTGCCCGATTCCCCAGTGCCCCAAACCGCCCCAGCGCGCCGATCGCATTGCCTCGAATAGGAAGCTGCCGCAAATTCAACTTTGCCCAAACCTTTTACCTTCCGCTTCAAGTTTCGCTGATATAGGTGCTGAGCGCCGGGGACGCACGCAAATAGGAAATCGAGCGGGCAGAGAGACGAACTGAGGAGGAGAGGAGATTGGGAAAGATTGGAGAAGTGGGAAAGGGGAAAAGATCAAAAGGGCGTGTGTATCGTGTGATGGTCCGAGGTGAGTGCTCCGTCTTTCCTTTCCCCATCTTAGGTAGTCCTAGGAGCATCTCGTCAAGGCTGTGGATATAATGGGAACGGCAACTCTTCGAGGCCTGGCGGTGGCCGCCGCGTGCTTCGTTCATCTCGGGGCGGCGATCAATGGCGGATTTCGGACCTCCTTGAACCTCCGGGATTTCAAGGCGCAGGTGAGCATTCATACGTACTACTACAGTAGAGAATCTACCAGTGTAACTGACCCCGTGCAGTTGGACCGACGACAAGAAACCGAGGAGGCCACGGATCCCGAAGCGCTGTATCCGGCACGCACCCTCCAAGTCCCGGTCGACCACTTCCACAATGACTCCATCTACGAGCCTCACTCCGACGACACATTTCCGCTGCGGTACTGGTTTGACGCCAGCCACTACCGAAAAGGCGGTCCCGTAATCGTCTTGCAGGGCGGCGAGACCAGCGGTGCCGACCGTCTTCCCTTTTTGCAAAAGGGTATCGTTGCTCAGCTAGCCCAGGCTACTCACGGGCTCGGCGTCATTCTGGAGCATCGCTACTACGGGAAGAGTTATCCGACGTCCGACTTCAGCACTGCGAATCTCCGTTTCTTGACGACAGACCAAGCAGTAGCCGATATGGCCTATTTCGCGAAGCATGTCAAGTTCCCAGGGCTTGAACATTTGGACCTGACGTCGTCCAAGAACCCCTACATCGCGTACGGTGGTTCCTATGCCGGATCTTTTGTTGCCTTTCTGAGAAAGCTGTACCCCGATGTCTACTGGGGCGCTATCGCTTCTTCAGGTGTCCCCGAAGCGATCTATGACTATTGGCAGTACTACGAGGCCGCCAGGTTGTACGCCCCTCGCGACTGCGTTGTGGCGACCCAGAAGCTCACCCACGTTGTGGATAATATTCTCATCGGCAAAGCCGGCACTGATTACGTGCAGCGTCTGAAGAGCGCTTTCGGTCTGGGCAACCTCACGCGCAGCGATGATTTTGCAAACGCCATCTCTTGGGGCATCTCTGGCCTCCAGGGGCTGAACTGGGATCCGGCTGTTAATGACACCGACTTCGGTTACTACTGCAACAATCTCAGCTCCACTGTGCAGCTCTACCCGGCCACGGCGAGCTTCAAGTCCGAGACCCGGGATCTGGTCAAGGCGGGCGGATACGGCAGTGAAGCCGACCACCTCACGAACCAACTTCTCAACTACATCGGCTACGTCAACGCGACCGCTCTCCAGACCTGTGGCAACAAGACCCAAGACGCATGCTTCACGAGCTACAACTCCACCTTTCATCAGCTGCATGACCTCAAGCAGGACTGGCGGCTCTGGGCATACCAGTACTGCTTTGAGTAAGCCTCTTGTACTTTCACCTCCTCAGTGAACTCTTACTGACTGCCCAAAGGTGGGGTTATTTTCAAACCGGCTCAGGAGTCCCAGCCAACCAGCTCCCGCTGATTTCGCGCCTCATCGACCTCGAGTACACCTCGATCGTCTGCCGTGAAGCCTTCAACATCACGGCCCCACCGCAAATCGAGCGCATCAACAAGCACGGCGGGGTCCATATCAGTTACCCGCGCCTGGCCATTATTGACGGAGAGCGGGACCCCTGGCGGTACGCCTCTCCACATCGCATCGGGCTGCCGGAGAGGAAAAACACCATCAACGAGCCGTTCATTCTCATCGACGAAGGTGTGCATCACTGGGACGAGAACGGCTTGTTTCCCAACGAGACGACGCCGCATCTGCCGCCAAAGGCTGTTGCTCAGGCGCAGAGGGCTGAGGTCAATTTCGTGAGGGCGTGGGTGCAAGAGTGGAAGGCGGAGAAGTGTAGGAAGAGCAAATAGTGCCACGTGGTGAGTACAGTACTAACCTATAGCAGATTTGCACGACGAGGAGGATCTTTAAGGGAACCGGACGGGATATTTAGACGTTGGATGCATCAAACTTTGAACAAACTTAATTCCAAGGGGTATCTACTATTCTAACCGATCATCGCAAACAAGTCGCACATTAAACCGCTCCTCTCCTTTCCAGACCCTGCCGCCAGAGTTGTTCTTAGCCACGGCTGCCCTCAAGTCAACGATCATGCCTGGCGGGCCGCTTCCAAAAACACGCGTCTGACCCTGTGCCACCTCGCCAACAAACTGGCCAACGACCGCCGTTACATCCGGCCGGTGGTCATTACCACCGATCGAGGGCGCGTCCTGAACTGAGCCAGATTCGTCATCCGTCTCGGCCCGGCCCTTTTCACCCGTGACTTGGACCTCCTTGGACACCGCCACAGTAACCGGCTCGGCTGTGACAAAAGTCCGAATCTGCAAGCCGTGGGCGACGCCCAGCCTGCGCAGCTCGTCGAGTTCCGGTTCCACCCACTCTAGATCCTGCTTCCGCTTGACCGCCCATACCAGCTCCATCCGGCGGCCGGGATTCGGTCTCTCCCTGACCAGACGCAGCAAGACCGGGAGGACGTAGGTGATGCCGGTGCCGCCAGCGATGCAGAGCACATTGACGTCCCGCGTCAACCCTTCGACCATGTCCTCGCCATACGGGCCCTGCAGAATAACAGGCGTGGTCGGCGCCTTCTCCTCGGCCGTCTTCCGAGCCAAAACCTCGGCAATCCTCTTCGTCTCTCCCCCTTTGGCTCGGAAAATGTAGGTATGCTTCACCCTCCCCACGGCATCCGCCACCGGCAGCGACAGCGGCGTAAACGGGTGACTCTGCCAGATGCTCCCCTCGACAAAGCACAAAAAGAAGTGCTGCCCAACCGCCCACGGCTTGTGCGCATGCTCAAACTCTAACCGTACCACATCTCCCAGCCCCTCCTCCCCCTTCCACACCCTCGCGTGAGCCTCCACCGCCCGAAACCCCCACCCCTTCCCCTCCCAATACCCATAATGCAACAACCCCATCCTCACCAACCTCACCCCACGATCCACCCCCCACAGCAACAACCCTGGAACCAAAAAACACTGCAACTGCTTCCAATGCCCAATCAACGCCCCAATATACACCATCGCCAACACATAATGCACCTTCCGAAACACCTCATACCCCCCCACCCTTCTCACCACCCCCCCAACGGACAACACCACCATCAAAACCAACACCCCCAACGCCACAAAACCCCACACGGCATACTCCTGCGCGGCATACGCCTGCCACACCGCCGGCTGTGGCCGGTACAGCCACGCCTCGACGAGCACCCACCCCAGGGTATGCAGCAGCGCCTGCACAAGAATGATATACCCCGTCCAGCGGTGCAGGAACAAGAAAGAAGTGTAGGGAATCCCCGTCAGCAGGCTGAGCAGCGACTCGCGCGAGGCGAGGAGGACGGAGAGCGGGGTGAGCGCGTAGGCGAGCACGCCGACGCGGTCGGCCCAGGGGCCGAGGGAGGTGCGGGTGTTGTGGATTTGGGGGGTGGTGTTTTTGATCGGGGTGATCCAGGTGGAATAGGTGATGCCGAGGAAGGACCAGAGGGTTAGGTACGCTGTGAGGATGGCGAGGGTGAGGAGCTGGAGGCGGGTTGTGGTGCGGCCGAAGAGGGTGGGTAGCGGTGTGGTGGGGAGGAGGTGAGTGCGGAGAAGGGAGAGGGTGGCGAGGCGGAGGCGGGTGAGGGTGTTGGTTTTGGTTTTGGTGGGGGAGGGGGGTTGTTGCCCTTTGGAGAGGGCGGCGGCCAGGAGGTCGTCGGCGCGGGTGCGTGCTGGGAAGACGCGGCGGGAGAGGGCCCAGAGGAAGAGGATGCCGCCGATGGTCAGCCAGAGGACGGCCGTGTAGGTCATGCCGCGGTCGTGGGCGGCGTAGACGACGTCGAGGTAGGCGCAGGACCTCGCGTCGTTGGTGCACGGCACGGCGCGGTCCGCGTAGCCCCAGTGCGGCTCCAGAGCCGCGGCCTCCGACATATTTTGGATGTGGCGCGATGTGAGCGCCATGGTGGTGTGGTCTCGGAGTCGACTCGAGGTCAACTGATGGGGAGAGAAGAAGTCACACGGAGGCCTTTGCCAGAGCCGGTGCCGGGACCGAGATATCGCGACTCTTGACCGTGAATACGTCGGCCTCGGGCCATGTTGCACGGCCGGGGCATGATGTTCTTATGGCACGGCCATGTCCCCATCCCACCGGCCTTCCCCGGCCAGGATCTCGGGAGCATGTCTTCCAGAGCGGGTTCGGATGGCGGCAGTGGATATTGGCTTGGCTGCCAAGCGGTTTTATGTGGTGCTAGCAGCATTGGCACATATCGGTGGCAACGTTATGGGCCGTGTTGGTGGAGTAGTCGTGAGCAGATTTGAGCGGACAGCGCGGCGAGAGGCAATTCAGAGGCAGTTCAGAGGCAGTTCGGCGGCAGTTTACAGCGCTTCAAGGCGCTATCCGCTGCGGAAAAGGGCCAACTGCCGCCGAGGGTGTCCTTGCCAAGCGCCAAGAGCCTGAAACCACAAAACCTTCTCAAACCCAGCGCATGCCTCACGTCATGCTCGAGTGTTTTCTCTGTGCCTTCTTCGGGTCATGGATGTTTTGGAATCCCATCTTGAGCATCTTTGAGCATGTTTCTTGCATCAGCGCTGTGCGGTGTGGACCCAAGGAGCCGGGCCTGGCTCCGCAGGCGTCTCAGCGGCCAATCGCTGTATTTACAGTGGCGGCACCCTGGCAGTCCGCGCCATGGCGTTCTTGGCGTGCGGGCGGCTGCAGAACCCTTGGGGTTGGGGGAAGCTGCGATGCCGGTTCTGGCGCATTCCTGCTCAACCCGGCTCAGCCCTGGCAGCCTGAAGTTGTTCGCGTGACCTGCGGCGCTGGAAGCCTGGAAACACAGAGACCAGGATTCGGTTGCGTGATGCGCGCCCCTTGCAATTGGAGACGGGAAACGAGAGAGGTTGGAGCCAACGCAGCTCGTGAAACAAAACCAACCCCGCCGCCGTCGCCTGCCGTCTGCCGTGCCACCAACACAGACACAAACAAAACACAGACACACTTTGACCCCTCGGCCTCGGGCGATGACCTCGGCTGGTGCCATTCAACGCTGCGGGTCACCGGGCACAGACAGACTCAGACATCACCACCTTAAAAAGCCAGAAGCGCCCGGCTGCCTGCAGACAAACTTGAGTTCCGTGGACACCGCTTCTTGCACGGCAGTCGGATCCTGCAAGCTCAAAAGCTGAAAGTCGCACAACCTCGTCCGCGAACACACTTCACACCGATCCCGCCCCGCCGTGCGGTCCGATTTCTCGGCACGAAACCCCTCCCTCGCCCTTCGCCGGCCCTCTCCCTCTTCCGTTCAACAACACCACCATCACCACCCGCCACATCCACATCCAACACCGCCAAAATGGACCACGGCGAGGCCTCCACCGCCGCAGCGTGCAAGATTTCCGTAAGCCCCTCCCCCAAACCACCACCAAACCCCCATAAAACTAAACACATACGCACAGATGCTCTGGAACTGGTACACCATCGACGCCTGCTTCCTCTCCTCCTCCTGGCAAATCACCAGCAACGGCGCCTTCGCAGCGACCTGCATCGGCGTGATCCTCATGGTCGTGGCCCTCGAGGCCCTGCGCCGCCTCGGCAAGGAGTACGACGAGCACATCCAGCGCGACTTTGCCGCCCGCGTCGCCCTCATCGCTAACGGCGGTGTCGCGCCCGTGGCGGCCGAGCCTGGCGTTGTTGCTGGGGCGTCGGGTTCCGCTGCTGCTGCGAATGCTGGTGCTGGGGATGGCGGGGAGGCGTTGGCGCCGCAGACGGTTACGTTTCGGGCGTCGCCGGTGCAGCAGTTTATCAGGGCGGTGATTCATGCTGTTACGTTTGGGCTGGCGTATGTGGTCATGTTGTTGGCCATGTACTATAATGGGTATATTATCATTTGCATTTTGATCGGGGCGCTGCTGGGCAAGTTCTTTTGCGACTGGATGACCAGGACGGTCGTTATTGGCGGGGTGGAGCACGGCGTTGTCAAGGGCGGGGACACGGCTGCCACGGGGATCGAGGAGCCTTCCATTTGCTGTGGATGAAACGGGAGACATGGAGTATTGGAGTTGTTTGCTCGGGGGCGGTTGGGGCGGGTTATGGCTGGAATGACTAATATGATTTGATACCCGAATAGGGAGAATTGTTCACTGCAGGCCGGCTGGCTTCACATGCTGGTGACGGACTGGACGGTCGCTGCCGCCTTGACCAGCGCCGCCTTGGCCATCTCGTCGGCGAGCGAGACGCTGGTTTGGTAGGACTTCCTGCCTCCCACGACGCCCTTGTGGTCGTGGTTCCACTCGACCACCTCCTGAACCATGCCCTCCAGCGTCGTCAGCACGCCGGTGTAGCCAAGCCCTCCCGCTTCAACCGACTGGCCCGCCACGGCGTTGGAAGCCACGAGATGGGTGCATATGCTGAAGAGGCCGGGCTTGAGGTGCTTCACCTCGCCCGTGAGCGCGGGCAGCGCTCTCTGTAGCCAGGGGAACCGGGCGAGGGCCAACGAGTACCACTCGATGGGGTACGACAGTAGCAACATGACAACGGGCTCGAGCGGCAGGACTCGGAAGGGGGTGATGGCCAACGTCCGGATGAGAAAGAGCAAGTCACGATACGCAATCGGCGGGTTTGGGTCCGTGACGACGAACGGACGCCCGGCTTGCGTGGACGACGACGACTCCGGGGAGGCAAGGATGGCTTCGAAGTCGAGGTGGGCGATGGCGACGTTGATGCCGTGGACGAAGCTGTGGACAATGTGCGATGTCCATCTGCAGACCCGTGAGTACCTGCACGAGCTGAGCGAGACAAGGAAGGGACTTACGTCGGGTACATGGCCTTTGACAGCGCTCCGCCCACCGTGTTGTCGGTGGGGTTCCCGTAAACTCCGTTTGCGGGTCGGACACAACCGGTCCGGAGCCCCTTGGAGTTCACGCCACACACAATGCGTTCCGCCACGGCCTTGGACGCAGGGTAGTTGGCGTAAAACTCCTCGTGGCTGCGCAGCGGCTCTGAGAAGTCCCTCTCGTCCAAAACCTGCCAGAAATGGCGCGGCCAACCCCTCGACCACATCTTCCACGGCGGAACCCACACCTCCACAGGTCGGATGCTGATGCTGCCCGAAGTAGTGGACACCAGGACATCGGCCCCCACCCGCCGAGCAGCGTCCACGACATTCTGCGTCCCGCCGACATTAACGGCGTCGCAGAAGCCCGAGACGAGCTTGGATCTGTCCGAGGGCACGATGACGGCGGCCGTGTGGAACACGGTCAGGGGTAGGTGGGCAACCGACCGATGCCACGGCTTGTCGAAGGCCTTGGCTGTTGCCGCGGCGGATGAGATGTCGGTTTGGACAAAGTCGACCTTGGCCACGGCCCCGTACAACATGTCGGCTCGGTTCGGAAGCCGGAAATCCACGATGCGGATGCTCTCCGGGGGCTGGCCCCGCTCAAGGAGCTGCAGCACGATGTACCCCCCCACGAGACCTGGCTATCTGGTCAGAGACACGTGGGAACGGACTGGTGCGAGATCGGGGTGATATCGGCATGTCCCGGGCACCGGGGCCATGCTGTGGTTGGTTCCCAAAAGAAATCGAACTCACCGCAGCCTCCGGTGACGATGTACCGTCGTTCGAGCTTTGGAGGAATTCGCTTGGCATAGCTGCTGGTTGTGATCGGCTGTGCTTCCAGCCGCCGGTATGTCTCCACGACGAGATCCTTCGTCCATCTCGCCGGCGTCAGCTTTTTTATCTCCTCCGGTGTGCTCAGCAGCAGTTGGTTGAGACGCGTGAGATACGCCAGGAGCAGCACGAGGGCGGCGATGGCCGCTGACAGCAGAGGGCCGTCAGCGAGGTGGTCTTGCATTTCCATGACTTTGGCCCCCAACGGCGCAGTGCTTGATGTTCATCTCATCTCACGGACACGCTGTCTTGGAAAAGGCTGAATAACTCTCTTCCCGCTGAGGGGTTCTCACGCCATGTCTGTGCGCTTCCGAAGCTTCCGGGCCGGACGGAGTCAGACACCGTCGCACTGATATGGAAGTCAGGGGACCACCCCGCCCGATCTCATCTTCCCCTGGCGCCCTGCATGCCACCAGGAACCACACATGCGGCATGGGGGCACACCATGGGAAACATGGAATCATGCAAGGTACCTAATATTCCGGATGCATTGTTTCGAGGAATCGGAGCATGGGTGATGTCGGAGCTGGCGTCTCTCCACACCTTATCGCCGGATTCAGCGACGTTATTTCCCCTGCGCGCAACCACACCGAGACGACCCCGCATCTGTTCCATCCCGAGATCCCTTCACCCAAGTCTTGCTGTCGAGTTTGTGTCATTCATCTTAGCAGACTGCAAAACATACGATTATGGATCGCGACATACATCTATCGGTGGATCCAGCAGAGGAGGAGGAGCGAGACGGCGGAGCATCTCGAAGCTACTCGTCCTCATTTTAATAGTCTTATCATCGCGACATCGGCAAGGGGAAGGTCGCGGGGCTTGGCTTCAGTGCTAACCCTATCCACGACGTCCTTATCAGCCTTGTCACCAAGGCCGCGTCTCGGAATCCCACGCAACACCATACCCAGTAAGCTCCACGACCTCTTCGAGTTAATGCCCCACAACGCACCCCAGAAGCGGAATCCTCCAGGGATGACGGCACCTTTCCACGCGATAAGTACTCTGGGGACCAATGACGGTCGACGACATAGGTCCGAGCCAAGACACTATGGATGCCAGACTGCCCACATCCATGGGGCTGGTAACCAACCCGGACCGCGATACCACGCAGACCTGTTATCACACCTGAGACTTCCAACACGATGGTAACGAGATGGGCTCTTGCAAGGTAATCGGACCTGCAGGGACGGTGACATGCGGAAATCTGCCATGGGGGCCATGGCAGGGGTAATCCGAAGGATCATGGAAAACCGGCACAGCACCCAGGTGTGGAAGCTTGGAGTCGAGTCTGTATATATATGAGACCCCTGGAGATACTCTAGAGACGTGATCTTGCTTGAACTTCTGCACCTCACTTCTATCCTTCATTATGGCTTTCCCGACGCAGAAACGGACGCGCACCACGGGGCTCTCGCTCCGGACCCTCCTCGCGAGCCTCTCGGTTGTCTCGGCCAAGCTCGCTTCCACTGGCCTGTCAGTGAAGCTGAACGACGTCGACTACTTCATTTCTCCGTTTTCATCGGGCAAAGTCAAGCCCCCCACCACAGCAGCGCTTTCCAACGTCCCCAGCGTCGTTGGCTTCAAGCCGGTGACCGTCATCCGGGAGCTCATCGCTCAGTCCGAGGTCTCGGCGCTGCTGTCCAACTGGACCACGGTCGACGACGTCTTTCAAGATGCCTTTGCGGACGCCATCTTCCTGGCCGACGGCACGGGCGGAACTGTGCCCAGGTGCCCGACGGTCACCAAGAGAGATATTTTTGGCAGAGGATCCTCGGCCTCCATCATCTCGATGCAGAACTCCACGATCCCGTCCGGGCCCTATTTCCTCGAGGTTGCCACCGGCGAGATGTACCCGGTCTACCGCCTCTATGAGGATTTTGCAGGTGCCTTCCTCGAGCCCGTGATTCCGACCCCGGACGGCAAATTCCAGCCTCTGTCTGCCAAGATCGCCGGCGCTGCCTCGCTCAGCGTGGGCGTCCCGTCCAGGATTTACTTCACCAAGACGGCTGAAAAGCCGCTGGCTGGCGTCCGTCTGGGTGTCAAGGACATCTACCGCATTGCCGGCATGAAGGGCTCCAACGGCAACAGGGCCTGGTACAACTTCTACCCGGCCAGCACCTCCACCGGACCGGCCATCCAGAGGCTCATCGACGCGGGGGCCCAGATTGTCGGCCTCCAGAAGACGTCTCAGTTTGCCAACGGCGAGACTGCCACGAGCGACTGGGTTGACTACCACTCGCCCTTCAACCCGCGTGGTGACGGATATCAAGACCCCTCGTCCTCGTCTTCGGGCGCGGGTGCTTCCATCGGCTCGTACGAGTGGCTCGACATCGCCATCGGGAGCGACACGGGCGGCAGTATCCGCGGACCTTCTGGTGTCCAGGGACTGTTTGGCAACCGCCCGTCCCACGGCCTCGTCTCGCTGGACAACGTCATGCCTCTCGCCCCAACCCTGGACACCGCGGGCTTCCTCACCCGCGACCCCAAGCTCTGGGAAGCCGCTCAAGCCGTCCTCTACGGCACCAACTACACGTCGTACGCCGGCAAGAAGCCAACCTACCCCAAGAAGATCTACACCATGGGCTTCCCCACCTCGGCCTCGACCCCGGCAAACAAGATGCTCCTCGACTTCGCCTCGGCTCTCGCCAAGTTCGTCGGCGGCAACGTCACCGTGCTGAACATCAACAACGAATGGGCCGCCAGCAAGCCCGCCGAAGCCAACGGCGCCACCCTCAGCGACCTGCTCAACACCACCTACCCCACCCTCATCGCCAAGGAACAAACCCCTCTCGTCCGCGACCCCTTCTACGTCGACTACGCCGGTAAGCCCCCTCTCCCCCGTTCTTTCCCCCCCACCAGCCAGTATACCTAACTAACCCCCCCACCCAGCCGCCCACGGCGGCCGCCTCCCCTTTATCAACCCCGTCCCGATCAAGCGCTGGGCCTACGGCGACTCGCTGCCGGCGTCGGCGCTCGACGCGGCCTACGTGGCCAAGGCGACCTTCATGAAGTGGTTCCAGACGTACATCACGCCGCCCTCGACCACCGACGACGCGACCTGTGCCGCGACCATCGTGCTGTACGTCGGCTCGTCGGGTGGCCAGAACCCGCGGAACAGGTATTCTTCTGGTCCAAGTGTGCCCTTTGGGTTCAGCTCGTCGCGGATCAGTGTTTTTGCCGAGGTGCCCGATGTAGTGTTCCCGCTTGGCGATGTTGGGTCGGTGAGCTCGATCACCGGGGTGGAGGAGAAGTTTCCGGTTGCGGTGGATGTCATGGCTGCCAAGGGGTGTGATGGGCTGCTGGCGAAGTTGGCTGGCGACTTGGTGGATGCTGGCGTGATTAATGCGCCGAAGCCCGGTGGCACGCTGGCGGGTGGCGAGGTGTTGCAGTGAGGGAGCCTGAGGAAAGGAGGTTGAAAGGGGTGCGCCATGGTAATATTCTGGGCGAGCGGTGTGAGCTCGCTACCGACGTGGACAACCCTCTTACTGGGTTGTCAACTTGATAATCTTTGAGTTAATGCCTTAATCGTAAATGAGAATAGTATCCCACTTTACCGTCTGGGAATTAGTGTTCAACTCAGAGTTGCTCGTTGCGGGCGCACTCCTGAATGGATGGGGCCGTAGAGTGAGGCAGCATTCACAGTTCACAAACCGCAAACAGAGACCCTGGGACAGTGGCATCAGAGTAGATTATGCGCCCTGGTACATGGGACGAACGCTATGCCCAGGCTGATGGTCACCTCTTTTGACCCGTCTCCTCCGCTCATGTCCCTCGTAGCCTCCTCACCCGATATTCCGCACTCACCTTCACAAAGATCTGCGGCCTATCTCGGCGGGCTTTCTATGGCGAGCACAAGATTGACAGCAAGTTGGAGTTACCGCCCTGGCTGTTAGACTTCAATTGTGTCGTACTTGTCGATAACAGTCTGGAAAGTACCGCCCAGGGAGGCAACCAAGGTCTGAATGTCAGCAGCCCGAGATGGGGCGGCGATGGCGAGCTCGCTGACAAAATTCTAGTATGCTATGTTAGTATCTTAATATATTTTAGTCACTCGACAGTTGCAGTGCAACCTGGGAGTAGTAGCGTTGAAATTGGCCCTCTCGTCATCAATAGCATCAGCCACCGGCTTGCTGTCAAGCTCGGCGATAAGGGTTGGCCTTTTCGATTACCATGTTGAGCAGACCTTGATGGGCGAGGACGAACGAATCATTGAATGTCTCGAGGATGGTATTCGCCAGATGCCACGACTGGAGCGAAATACATGACAATCATAAAATCTACGCGGTAACAGCCAACGATGACCGGCACCAGACCAGCAGATCAATTCACGGTATCAAGCCATCGTCCCGCCGTGATTCCCAAGCCCCGGACTGACCACCGCTGTCTTAGGCCGAGGTTAACAGACAGAACAGAGACGAGCCGTGATCCAACGATGACCGGCGTTGGATGTGCAGTTTGGTTTGTGAAAGCAAGCCACACTGCCACTTTCATTGCAGACATGCGGCGCTGGGGAAGAGAGGTTCTAGGTTGGGAAGAATGGTGGTCAGAGGCACGTGACGTGATTCGGTTCCAGTCTCGATGTATTCTGCACAAAATACCTACGTATTGTTGTAGTATTTTCTGTGGCGTTTTTTGGTGTGATTCTGAGCTTGAGAGTTTGACTGTTGGTTCCATGGAGAGATTGTTGGTCGACAAGCGCTGGCAGCCCAACGAGCCAGTACCCTTCTCCAAAACTTTTGTCGCGAAAAAACCTCAGTTCTGCACATAACACCCGGGGCGCCCTTCCAGAGCTCAACCTTTCCCTGGAGCAACGTAAGCAAGCCATCCCCATCCCCCTCGCCAGTTTTAGTAGGTAGGTACCCGGTACCTCCGAGGTCGGCGGTGCCCTTCCAGGTTTCTCGGGATCATGCTGACGGCCACTCTGTCAAGAAGCACGATTGCCTCCACCATGGCCGAATCTCGATTTCAATCGGAGCAATACACATCCGAGGACTTTGTCGAAAGCGTCGGCGCCGTTCTTTTTCGTCCCTCGTCGCGGGAGGTCTGTGTCCTTCACCTTCTCAAGCGTGATGAGTATATCCTGGCCAAAGGACGGCGCAACTGCGGAGAAACTCGCCAAACAACGGCCGTGCGTGAAGTCAGCGAGGAAACGGGATTTACCTGCCATCTCCTCCCCGTCAATATGTACACTCGCGCGCCGCCTGCAGTGGAAACCGAGGAGCTAGACGACCGGGCTCGGTTCTACACCAACATTTGCGAGCCCTTTACTCTCCAAGTCCGCCGGCTCGGAGAAGGCCAAGTCAAGCTCATTTGGTGGTTCGTGGCCGCAGTGGACGAGGATGTTCCACAGAAGGACACGTTAGAAAGTGGGAGATACTCCGTCGAGTTCTACGACTACGAGGCAGTTTTGGACAAGTTGACTTTCCAGGGGGATCGTGATATGGTCAAGAAAGCGATTGAGTTGGTGGAGAATACGAACGCAAGATGAACGGGACACGCTGGGATGGCTTGTCGAGGTAGCTAACGTTATGGTTATGTCAGGTAGTCCGACCTTGGTCCATTGAGCCTGAGGTGACACACTTAGGTCTCTACCTATATACCAGCCATGGCTTTTGTGCACAATCTACTTAACTCAAAGACGCACTGCAAGGAGAAAGAATCGATTCATTGCCGTAACAAAAACTGCAGCCACCTCCTGTCAACACGCGCGTACCTACCCACGGTACTTACTAGGTATCAACAGCAACAATCAGTGACGCTCCAGCCCCCTCTTCTTAGGGCCCTTGGCAACTCCGAAGCGAGAGAGGCCACCCAGAAACCGGTATCGCAGACGATATGTCACACCATGTTTCCCTCCTCCCTCCTGTGCGGGCATGGCGCGGTTTTCCTCCGCGAACGATATCAGTATCTCGACAGACTTGGAAAGTTGCCCGTTGTTGTCCAGCACGAGATCTGCATATGACTGTATTGCTGGGGCACCTCGTTCCAGCTTCAACCTGTCATGCATGCGAAGCTGCTCCGGAGTCACCAATGACCTTTCCAGTCGTCGGACCTCGCTGGTGTCGATGAACACGACCCGGAATTTCTCCCCGAGCCACAGCTTGAGATACTTGGTGACAGAGTTGCGATGAAGACTCTCGATAGTCAAGAGCCGAAGCCAGTAGTGGGCCCTTTGGAACCGCTCCAGTTCATGGAACAGGTGGAGCGCCTGCTGCTTCTCTGGCAAGTTGTAGATTGACTCCCCGAGCGCCTCACTGGTCCTGTCGTGGAAGTAGGCGATTTTCGCACGAAATGCCTGCTTCGTCCCAAACCGGGCGCAGAAGGCTTCAGCAATGGTACTTTTGCCGGATTCCGACAGCCCTCCAAAGGCGTAAATGCTGACCAGATTGTGCAAGATGGGCTGGAAAAGCGGATTGGCGGTCCTTGCGAGGAGGGCTTTGCGAAGGTTGTTCTGGACATCTCCAATGGTGTCTGTCGCCGTGACTTGAAGAATGTGATGGTAAGTTCCTGTGAGCTCCTGCCTCCGAAGTTCATGTTGAAGTAGCCGTTGGTACCGGGTGTATCGTTTGTCGTCAGGATCGCTTTCTCGGCTCATGGTGAGTCGGACGGATTCGTCCACGGTCGATCCATGCTTCATGAGGATTGCCATATCGTCCCGGGGAAAGCGAAGATCATGCTTGTCAAGAATCTCGTCGAGGGTTTGCCGGGCATTCACCAAATCGTCATCCCCGTGCTTCATTGCGATAACAGCGACTGCAACAGCCTCAAACATGACGGTGCCCCGGTCAAACACCACCATGTCTCCTTTGCTGCCCTCGACCATATTCCGATGTCTGCGGCCTAGAGCCCCAAAAATTGTCAGGACGAATTCCAACGGCGTCGAACTCCACCACCACTCCTTCAAGCCGCCCTGACGATGCAGCTCCGCAATCACCTCATCATGGTCGTGGAGGCTGCCAATCTTGGATACCGTGAAGTGAGCCGGAAGGAGTTCAAGCTGGGTGGTCTTTCCAACGTTGTCAGGCCCATTGAGTGAGATTGTGAAGACCATGTTGTCTGGGAGAAGACTAGGTGTGCGGGATTGAAGTGGATTGTTGGTTGAATTCTGCCTGGGAAGACGTCCACGGTTGATCTTGTGATGGCTTTGGAAGAAAGAAGAGGTTGTTTCCCTTTCTTCGGACCACAGCGAACGACACTGGCTCTTCTTAAACCCCCCTCGAAAGCGTTTTCCCTCAGCCTGGCCAAAAGGCTGTTTCGCATGGCGCCGGCGCCCTCGTGTTGGTGGTCAGGCGGGAGGGGCGACCGGCCCAACACCATCATGTTGGCTCCAACACCCAAGATGTGATAGGCAACATGCGCGTCCCATTGGTCTCGCCGTCGCTATCCGGCCACTGTCGTCAGATGATCCACAGATCCAGCGCTAAGATTGATGTGCGTAAATAGAACGGAGGACCAACGCCGGCCCGCCACCAGACCCGGCCAAACTCAAGGCAGCACACCACCCTGCGAAGGACTCGGTGTGCTTTTGAGGCGGAACCTCTCGCTCATCAACCCTGCCTTGATCTCTGCATTTTCCTACTTGCACCCTATCACAATGTCAGATCCCAATGTTCGTTTCTTGGAGGCCGGGAAGGAGTTTGTTGACCTGGAGCGCGTCTCGACTCTCCCGGCCATCATCACCATCTTCTTCGGAGGCAGTAACCTTTACTCCGCCAACGCCGCCCGAAATCGTCACTCTGATTGGGATGGCATTATCGTTGTTCGCACCAAACTCGATCTCTTCACCCTGGTAAACCACAGACGTCTGGAGTTGTTGGCGCTCCTTCACATCGCGACCGAAGAGATGCCAGAGCTTCAGGTGCCCGAACCAATTTCGCCATTCTGGGGCCAGTTCGACGCAGTGAGAATTTCCGGATTCACCGAAACGCATTCCAAACGGTCGGTAAAGTTGCTCAGCCTTGAGTACTTCTGGAGCGGCAAGACTTCTCTTGACATTTTGTCCTTCAAGGATAGGAGGATCTATTCAGCAGACAGCCCCGGTCACTCGATGGTCTTCCGCATCCAGCAAGCAACTCGCCTTCCTTCAGGACTCTTGATACTCCACGACCAGCTGGTTTACCAATCTCGAGCCACTGATTGTGTTCACGGGCATAAGAGATCCTCCGCCCTGTTCGGTGTCACGGCGGATCTCATTGTTTCAGGCGTGTGCTTGTTTGGCAATGCTCCCTTTGGACAAGAAATCAAAAGCCATATCATGTCACTTTATGTGGCAGCCACTCGACGACGTGTGACAACGCAATCTTTCGCTCGGTATACCCGGTTCCCGGCCGACTTCGTTGGCTGGCTCTCAAAAGAGCTCTCAGACTTGCACCAGCTTGTCCTTCCGAGCCTCGGGTTACCGAGTTGCGATTGTTCCTCCCCTCCAGGCCAGCACACCTTTCTCTACGGCACCACGAGAACCACAGATGTTGTGGCTTTTCAGGACTTCTTTGCTCGAGCAAGGCATGTGCCCCTGGAAGTTTTCCAGGTTGCCCAGCAAGGATTGGTCAAATCACAACAACGATCATTCTCAGCCTTCTCGTCCAACTCTTCAACCTACCACATCATGGTACCTGCACTCGAAGGAGGAGGGATAAAACTGTTCGGCAAGAAATCCCAACATCAGCTGCACGAACTAGCAGGCGCAGCAACATCAGCCGTTTACTACCCGCGCATTCATCTTCCTCGGCTCACAGCCTCCGCCGACCTCCTGTACCCGTTCCTCGATGGGATCTCACAAGCCGAGCTCAGGATGACTTTCGTCCGAGGCGGTCGCAGTCATTGGCCTTTCTTTGAGCAGTTGCTATATGCGGAGTTGGTGAAAGCGGAAGACACTCTTCGTGCCTACCGAACTAGCCTCGTTCAACTCCAGAAGGAGGAGGCGCTGCCATCCGACAAAGGAATCCACCGATTCTTTGGATCGCGGTTACTCGACAATGTGCGATTCGCCGAATTCTATCACGATGGATTCTGTATCAAAGGGAAAGCCGTTTCCATGCAAGACTTTCTTGGTTTGCCGTGGAAGATCAACGGTATCATCCATCCGCCGCTGCAGGAGCTTTTCTCCACCGCTTCCGAGGTACTCCATCCGCACTCAAGTTGGATGCGAACCTGCCCTGTCGCCTTCGGGCTCGGCGATGCTCATGGGGCCAATGTGATCATCGCATCTGGTACATCGCCCGACAACAGCCGCGATGTTGTCTATGTCGACTTTGAAGTAGCAGGGTTCCATGCTGTCTTGCTTGATCTCGCCAAGCCCTTTTACAACGACATTTTCTTCGAGGCGCTTTACGCGGATGCTCTCCCTCCAAAGCCGGGTCTTGTGTATGAAGTCGGTCAAGATTTTATACATGTCAGTTTCACTCCCTGGGTTGATGCTGCCACCCAAGCGATCTTCGAGATCAAAACTCGATATCTCCTTCAGCCGCTTTGCGACTTTGTTCTTGGTATGGGGGGAGACTTGGAGAGTCATGTTACTCTCTTGTCAAACGCGTTGCTTGTCTGCGCTACACTGACGCGCAACTTCAAAGACTCCGAGGCAGCAATGTTTACGAATCTGGTTATAGGTATCATCATGTCTACGGCAAGTACTTGGAAGGAGCTGTATTCTTGTTTCCAATCTGTTGGGTTGGGTATCTAGGGGAAGAGGATTGCTGGTCTGATGATTGGACATCGGCAGCGATGAATGCAGCTGCCAGGTGGTTTTCTGTTCCTGTCGTTTACTTCTGAAGTCTCACCCCACTCAATGTATGTTTTCTCCTGAAGTACTAGGTATGAAAAGTTTGATAAAATGCTCCAAGGATGGGAGGTGGCACTGCTCAACGCGAAGTCACCTGCATCCCAAACTGAATCTGCGCCCCGGCGTAACCAGTGCTCGATACTTCAATAGTGAGGCACAGCTCAGTCAGCCATGTTCCATTTTCAAGTTGCTCGGGACGGGCGCGAGGCCGCCGATGATCCCGCCGCAGCAATGACCTTTGGTGGAACATATGGTTTGGCTGGGGGGTTGCTGCTTAGAGAGAGCCAGCTGGCGAGGGCGAGTCCATTCCATGAATCGGAAGTGGGAAGCAACAGAGGATGGTTGGGTTCATTGGGCATTGCTGCCGCCCCACCTGAGGCGATTTTACCCACCACCGATTTCACAGCATCTCACCATCTCCAGACTTCAACACACTCGCCACTCCATCAACAACCACACGTCAATACCACTAGCTCCCTCCCGTATCCTCTATTGTCGAGCCATGGCGTCGCGATTAGAGCGCTTGCCGCCCGAGCTCCGCCAGGCCATCTTCTCTCTCGTCATCTGGACCCCGACACCGCCGCCCGACTTTCATGAGGCAACCCCCCTCGACCGCATCCGCCTCCGGGACGACTGGGACATTTGGATCGAGCCGAGCACCCGCCCTCCCGCCGGCTTGGCGCTTCTTCTCACCTGCCGAACGACGCACCACGACGTGCGGCGTCTCACGTCCTACGGCGCGCGCACCCCCGTGTACGAGCTCGACCTCGTCTTCATCGCCGGGTGTGGCCTCTTCCCAACATGGACCTTGTGCCCTCTCCCAAGCCAAACTCACATCCACGCTCTCAATGCGACTATTCGGATGCTCAATGCCCAAGACATTGACACCTCGTCCGACCCCAGCCACTCCTACTTCGACCCGCCGGGTCCCTTTGCCACCCGCTACGCTGGCTGTGCGAGCTCCTTCGATCCCCGAGAGACACACTCCAGCACGCCCCCCGCGGCACGCAACTTCTACCACCTCCTTGTCCGGTTCCTGGCGTTAGGTCCTCTTGGCGTAGTCAGCGGCCGCGGCTCGTTTGCGAGATCATCCCCTCCACGCTACACGCTCGACCGCCGTATGTGAACTCCTGATCTTGTACCCCGTTTCGGCTGCCCCAGGAGCATCATAATCCCCTAATAGATAGTGCCCTTGCCCCGGAACCAGCACCGACAGGCGCCAAGCAAGAAACCCACGGCTGACATGATGGGTTAGTACTCCTCACAACAACCTCCATGTCCATCACCAGGAATCACCACTGCCCCTGGTACAACCGACGCCATACAAACGTGCCCTACGGCTGGCACTCGTCCTCATGGGCCATTTTCCCCGGCCCTCCCCACCGCTCCCGGTACGCCTGGTCCCGTACCGTCCCCATCAATTCCGTAGCCTTCCGTGTGTCGGTGAACTCAGTCCGCCACCATCTCGCGATGTATCTCGCCTGCGGTCTCTGGGCCCTGCTCGATTTTCAGGCGCTGTCGTGCGACTACGGGTTGGTGATCTACGAGGGCGTGCTCGAGGCTATTGAGTTCTGGATAGTCATCAACGGCGTTCCGAAGAAGAAAAGGCGGCCCGTGTACGACATGGAGGGGCTGGTGGAGGTGGCTGTGCCGGAGGACTCGCCCCTCCTCGTGCGGGAGGCGCTGGCGCGATGGAAGGCCTGGATGGGAGAGTGGAGGCGGTTGAGACGCGGAAGGGGTGAGATTACTGGTGGGAGATGCCCGTCGCCGTCGTTTGAAGGGAGCTCGGATCCGAGGATGAAGCGGTGGGAGGCATTTCTTCTTCCCGAAGAGCGGCGGGTCAAGCCCTTGGAGGAATCCAAAGAGCAAGGGCAAGACTCTCTGGGTTCCACTCAGGACCCTCATTGAGTTTGATTTCTGCTTTTCTCAAGTAGTCTTTTGGAAATTTACCTGATACTAGTGCTGAGATCCATAACATGAGCCATTGTCTTCTCATTCAGTTTGATGGCGTCATTCCCGTGTCATGCCAGTATCTGCACCCTCGCCTACTTCAACCTACACCTACTAACCCATGACTTTGACACCCCATCCTACATTGTCAAGTTGAACATCGAGAAAAAGCAGAATGTGCCACAAAGCAACCTGCAAAACCTGCCGTTAGTGCTCCCAAACATGACCTGGAAAACAAATCCCACCATCCGTGTCTCTTGTGCTAACCAACCTTTTACCTTCACAGACAAGGCGACATGGATGGGCTGCGGCCAGCACGTCCCCAACGTCATGGACGCTATCCCTCAAGACCAATGGTGTACCTGTGAGCCTAAGGTGGAAAAGAAGGGCCAGCAGTACCCGCCGGCGGGGTCAGTCTTGTCGGCCTGTGGCGTGATGTGATGTCTGGCCTAACGACTTCGCCAGATCGAGTAACTAGGTAACCCGCGTGTGCTGTGGCCACGATGGTTGAGACATGTTGGAGTAGGAGACCGACAACGGCGACACTTTGTCTGAACCACATAGATGTATCTAAACCCACAGCTAATCTATCACGTCCCTGCCTCCAAAAACCTCACAACCACCCCCAATCTACATAACCAAAGCAACCCCCTCAACAAAACACTCATCCCACCCCCCACCTCCC
>FTCU01001167.1_pt1 | contig 41246 bp, 31 predicted proteins | sample 1639521 | NCBI WGS metagenome assembly FTCU01 (sample SAMEA3914864, study PRJEB12502) | metagenome | biome: forest; material: soil | place: USA | collected 2012-03-12 | depth 0.3 m
ACTCGACCTCGATGCCCGTGTGCATGTGCAACCCACCAAGGCAAAAAAAAACATCAACGACGCCTCCGTAAATACGGACACTTGGGCGTTTACTGATTGGCAGTTACGCTTCTTGCTGTTGTTCTTGTTGTTGTGTCGCCAAACCGGGAAACACGCCCGGCACCCCCGTCCTTAGCTGGCCAAGTAATGGAGGGTTAATGAACCATCGCTCGACCGACCCGCTATCCGCAACGGCGACAGCGACATCAACAGACACGGCAACATGGCCTCGAGCTTGGATCTGCCCTCAACGCGTATGTTTCATGTCCATCCTTGCTTGTCACCCTCCGCGCCCACGAAGTACTTACTCTGTTGAGGTTGTCTGCCAAGACCGTCTCCCTACCGTCTCGGCTGCACAGGCGCTGCAAGATTTGGAATCCGACGACAGCAGCGGCATCTCGACCGGTCTGCCCGCCCTCGATGACTCGCTCGGCTCCGCACTCTCTGCACTGGGTGGTCCTGGCCACGCAGGCATCCAGAAGGGCCATGTGACGGAGATCTGGGGCCCTCCAGGCGCGGGAAAGACGGCCTTTGGGTATGCCGTCCATGTATCCTCCCTGTCGGGTGCCTGGCTTCTCACCCGTGCTTCAGAATCCAGCTCGCCTCCAGTTGTCTCAGTGAAGGCCGCCGAGTTGTCTGGGTGGGTCCGTTTCGCCAGCATTCTCAGTGCCTTTCGCTCCGCGGGATCGCTCACCCCCTCATCTAGATGGATTCCACCGCGTGCCCATTGAGCGCTTGCGCGCTGCCGCCGCCGTGGGGACCGGTGAGGACGCGGATGCGGACCCGGATCGCTTAGACGCCCTCACCCACTACACATGCCCCAGCCTGCCGCACTTGATTGCGTTGCTGTGCAGGCCCACTGCCTCCAGCATCCCGCCGGGTACCGCTCTCGTGGTCATCGACTCGCTCTCCGCACTGGTCAACCATGCCTTCCCGAAGCTACCCGAAACCCGCCCGGCCAGGGACGCTAAGGGCAGCAGAGGTATGCTTGCTGCATGCAACATGTCTGATTGAATCGACCGCCTGAAACTGATGTCGACATTAAGGACCCTCGGCCTCGGCGCGGCGGCTTCAGGTGCTCCAGTACATTGTCAGCAGCCTCCAGAAACTCGCGGCCACCCGAGACCTGGCCGTGGTAGTTCTCACGCAATGTGCCACCAAGATGCAGGCAGAACGCGGTGCTACACTGATCCCGGCCATCAACGCCGGCGTTTGGGAGCAGGGCATGTCAACTAGGCTCGTCCTGTTCCGTGACTGGCCTTCTGGGCCCTCCGAGACCCGCGGGCTGCACTTTGTGGCGATCCAGAAGCTTCATGGAAAGGGAACGGCTGCCTTGATCGACAGTGCCTGCTCCTTCACTGTGGATGAAGTGAGTGCAGAGTCGTAGCTGCCATCTAATTCAACTGCTGACCCAAGGCAGCGCGGCTTGGTTTCCGTCGAGCACGTCAGCACTCAGCAGTCAACGACGCTCACATGCACTCCAGCGCCGAAGCGGAAACTCGGGGAGACCGATTTTGAGATTGCTGACAGCGAGGATGAGGACTATGGCTGGGATGACGACCAAGAGCTGCCGCCCATGCCGTCGCAGTGGCAGGGAAGCGAGGATATCTTGCTTTCTCTGAAGCCGGAAAGCGATGAAGAGGATCATCAAGACAGTGACCAATCACACGAAACCGACGAGAACGAGAGCCAAGAAGGAGGTGACACGGAGCAGGCCACCGAAGGCTAGCACGCTAATTCACCGATCAAGCCCCTGAAAAGAGCCGTTGAGGGGCCCCAGGCTCGCTTATGCCATGGTAGCAACATGGCGCCGCCTCTTCCCCGTGTGCCGGCGGGAGAATGTCCCGATGCTTGCCTCGAAGCCGTCGGATAAGCGTTATCGATCGGCTTCAGGCCGTCGGCAGCGTTGCGAAAGGCACAGATGGCCACGACACGGCCAATGACCTTCTTTCAGTGCGGAGGCCCCGGAGGCCCTGCGAATGGCCCCGGCACATGCTTCTCGCCTGGATGCACTCACGCCTCCTTCAAACAGCCCGGGAGCGGTCGTCAAGGAACATCACCCCAGATGCTACAAACGCTCCGGGCCAGTGTCCCTAATCCAAGAATTTGCATTCTTGTCGAGCTTCCCGCACAAGCCAGATTGATTTCGGCGTTTTAGCCTCGGCGTGGCAATACGGCGTCTCATCAAACACATCACCAAGGGGCGTCTTGGAGGCCCGCGGTGGGTAGCAGTGCAGAACGGCGTTCCAGAAGCACTACCTTGCGGCGCTGGGATCGCTACCTGATCTGTCGTGGCTGGGTTTAGCTCCCGCCCGCAAGACGGATGCAATGGCAATCAATCGGAAGTTTTAGATGGAGGTTGCGGAAGGGATTTATCACGGTCGCTTGTCGTGATTCCAGAGTTCGCTTGTCGAAAGAACAAGGGGAGTGCAAGGGGTGCTGCAGCCGGTGAAGGTCTAGCCGATTCAGCCTGTCAGGAGTGCCGCAACGCGATCGTCCGTGGGACGTGTTATCTTGTGCCCTCATTGCGACATCGATCTCATCTCTGGGGCCCCAAAATCGAGATTTCATGCCGTCTGTTTACCGGTGCCTCGCCCGGTCGGGGATCGCCAGCCAAACCCCCCTTCCCCTCCCCCGGTCTGCGGCTCGGCATCCTACTTGTCCAACCAGCCTGCCATCCAGAAAATCATGGTTCGTCTCAGGAATTCAGGCTCGCCCAGGGATCGCCGCCGTCCATCCTTCCACGCAACCGCACAAGCCCGCCCGGCCCCAATCTGCGCATGTCAAGACCGGGGCGGCAGGGATTGAAACGTTTCGACCCCAACGGCTCGCTTGCATAGATGATGTGCAGCGGATATGCACGTCCGCCTCCCCGGCGGCGGTCTTCGATATGGGGCTGCCCCCCTTCTGTCGCCGTGCAGGCGCGCCATGTCACCTATCAACCTCGGCCTTGGGTTCCGACTTTTCCTCCTATTGCACCCCCCCTCCTTTTCCCTTCTTCCTTCTCCGCCGACTTGCGCCGGAATTACTTGAGCGTGCCATCGCGAGAGTGCGGTCCTGGACGGAGAATATGTACAATACATACCTGAGACACGCCACTTTGCAGCGAGGTTGCATCCTGCCATGATGCTATCTGTCCTTGCCTCTCTCCTCTCTGGACGTGTACATAGTACCGTATAACAACCCGGTATGGTAATTGTGTCCTGTACATACTGTGTGGTAGGGAGGGTTGCGGTTGAAGCGGGCCCTTGTTGCCCTCACCCTCACTTTCTACCACAATGGTTGACACCTTGCCGTTAACCGCACCCGCGCGCATTGCAACCGCGCTTCGGTCGTCGAACGATTCACCCCACGTGTGGAGCGACGAGGTCGAACGATGGATGGGCTCATCCTGACCAAGAATCATGGAGATAGGTGTTCTCGGTGTTTCAATTCTTGACGAAGATGGGGGGAGGGTCCGTTGTCCGCTGAATTGTGGATGAGGGGGAATCTGTCATTCGCGTTCCATGGTTCACTGTCTGTCGATTCTGGCGGGGTTTCTTTTTCGTCCTGATCCCTGTTCTTTCTCGTCCTTCCCGAGCGGATGATGTGGTCCAGCCCGCTGCGTTGGAAGCCTGTTGATCCATTCTTTCGACATTGTATCCTTCTTTTTCTGGCGACTCCTTCCCCGCCCGGCCGGCTTCCGGGAGCCGCGGGTTGATGGGGTGATGCGAGGACGCGGCGCGGTTCCGGTGCCACTACCCGGATGGGGAGGAGGGGAAAGCGGTTGGAAGGAGGGGCTGGGAGTACCAAATATTCAGGGCTCCCTGGCTGCTTATCAGGTCTGTTGGATGGTGGTGTTCGGTATGAGTGACGATGATGACATGGCCGGGGGCGGGACGAGGGCGGGCCGGGGGACGGTACCCGGTGCCGGGCCGGGCGGCTGCTGCTTTGGCGACCAGGCGGCAGGCAGCAGGCGCATTCATTCCAATGAGCTCTGGTTCATGGTGCTGACCGTGCAGCAGAACCGCCGATACTCAGATGCACACGCGGGATTTCCGTGTCTGAGGCGGTGCACGCCATACGCCATGGCCCTCAGCTCCCATGGCGGCGGCTTTTGAGGCCGGCAATACCAATCGGCGCGTCATGTCATCCCGGAGGGTCTCCAGCCCGAGCCCGAGCCGCTTGATGGCAGGGTGGTCGTTGAGCATGAGCATGGAAAGCAAAAACGACGGCAGTATGTCTTTCGTTGACGCCATCTCACGATGTGGGACAAGGAGTGCTCTCTCAGAACCAAAGAAAGGAGGGGGGTGCGTTAAACCGTGAGCTGCGAGCTGCCCAAAAGACAGGCAGGTAGGGTTGGCTGAAGGCGAATTCGTCAAGTGGTGGAGAGTTTGAATCAAGTCGTTGATTCGGCAGCATGGTATCAGCATTGTAGCTCAGCACGGCCACAGGCCACAAGAGTGAGGAAACTCTCGGTCTTGCTCCAGGGCCCTGAAGGCTTCTGTTGTTCTTCACTCATATGGATGGCTGTTCTATCTATATCGCAATGTCTTTGAGTCAAGTGAAGCTGTCGGATTTACTGAGATAAGACTGTGAGAGCCAGTCTCCTCTCGACTTCACAACATCTTGAGCCATGGCCCTCCAAGCTCATACGTCTTGGTTTCAGAGGACCGCTTTCGCAAAGAAGAATCGAGAAGAAATGGAGACGGAAACAAGGCATGGGCTCGTAGCAAAATGGGTCAGAGAAAAGGAAATAAAAAGTAGCTTGTGGCAACTGAAGTTAAGGCCTCGGAAGAACTTCGCCCCTGAATCGATCGAGTCTTTGATCATCAACTAGAGCTACTAGAGTCAGCGGCTCTTTTCTTCTATGGCTTACTAGGAGTTTCTATTTCTTTACTATTATTCATGTGAGACTGAGATAGGAAGTGAGGCTTGCGAGGTCTAGGGATGAGTTTACATGTCGAACATGTCCTTTGAAGTTGGGGCAAGGGCTTTTCAAGACAGTCGGTGATTGTCAGAAAGCTTGACGAGTACGAGCACCATCTAGTGTTGGGTCTTTGACAACTATTGTCTTCATATCAGGGGACACGCTTGCGTGCCATGTCTCTCTTTACAAGGCATCACTGCGAGTTTCATCTCCCGATTTCTGCTGGTCCAAACCCATGGTTCAAGTGAAGTTCCAGGGCTTGCAATATGTTGAGTAATATGATAAACCGGAGAATCGTCTGAGAAGACTGCTCGAGTGCCAGGTCTGGGGATTCTCCGACGGCTTGACCTCCGTCGACAACTGTCTCGACACGCACACCCAAGCCCCATGCTCTCTCTCCCCTTCCAAATGAGCAAAAAATGAAGCAGTGCGGTTTATGTGGATCGAACACATGACCTTCAGATAGATTTCCCGAAGTTTTACTTCAGTCTGACGCTCTCCCAACTGAGCTAAACCCGCAAGTGGATATCTTCATGACTCGTGGACACGTCTCACGAGACAGCCCACTCGGCATCGCCGGCCGGGTCAGGCATCAGGTTCCCACCCAAGGGGGCCATAAACTGGTCCTTGAGCCAAACTTGATCTCCAAAGTATCTGGTCGGCGATGATGGGGCTCAGTAATCACTTTAGTTGAATGTGACAGACCAACCTGTGGAGACTAGATGTAGCCTCATTGGGTTTTCTTTTCCTCTTCCTGCAAGTTTGCCTGACCTTGAGTCAACAAGACGATTCGAAAGAGAGCCCCACGAAGCATGTCCGGCTGGAGGGCGGAACATTTTGGAAAACGTGAAGATAGTCAACTTAGCTCATGTACGAAAGCAAAGGAAATCCCCGCGAGCGCCACATCTTCCCAGCCACGGAATCCGATCTCGGTTGGTTGATGGCTGCTTCATCTAGCACCTACCCAGAGTCAAAACGAGCAATCTCTTCTGATCACGCGGTAATTTGTCAAGCACAAACACACCGGGAACATAGCGGCTCTCGTAGGCACCAGGACCTGCGTGCACTCCGGTGTCTCAGGCCGTCTCGTGGCCCCTGTTTATGCCGCTCACAGCCTCTCGCCCACTCCTAATGATCTCCACATCAACGACCTGTCCCGCTCTAATGTCATCAAATCTTTTGCACGGCCGAAAGAGAACGACTTCCAGACACCACAGATAAGCTCGTTTGAAGATCGCAGAAACCAACGACGTCGAGTCCTCTCGAGACTTGCCCGTTCATCGGAAGCTGGAGGAGGTTAGTGAACATGCCATGAAACGCTCCCCCATCCGGTTGTTACCCAGAGACCAACCAGAGAGCAACAAAGCTCCGTCATGGAATTGATCAGGCCCACGATCGACGTCATGAAAGAGAGACGACTCCTGTAATCTGACCAGAAAACTTCCAGGCTTTATCTTGGAGCTCCTCGGGCCTGGAACTGCCGGTGTGATGAGGAGCTGTTGTGACGCCAATGAATCTCTCGAGTTCCAGGCCGTCCCCCAAATCACAAGGCAGCTATTAGGACCCCTTGGCTTGCCGCCGCGGGTCGGTCGGAATATGCAAACATGTGTTCCTTCGAATCATTTCCACCTTCGGGATTTGTTTGGGGACACTGGCGCCTTACAATGTGCAAACAGAAGACCTGTCCGCCTCCATGGAGAGGTTTCGAACTTTCCATGCTCAGCAAACTGGGTGGAAGGTTGAGTAGGCTGGCCAGCCGACCAGCTGGGTCGACGAGGACCAAAAGGACATTCGTGTAATGCACCTCGGCATGCTGTTTGATTGGCGGCGGGGGAAATTCGACGACGGGCTTGACTTCTGGCAGGCAGGTCGCACAGTCACGACTGATGAGAAACAAGGAGAAAGCGCCTGGGCAGCGGACATATGCATGTATGTGCAGGCATCTTGCTCTTCTGCCCAGCCCTTTCCAAACCCTCATTGGCCGTATGGGTGTTCCGGTGGCGCATATGATTCATTTTGTGTGAACCTCACCGCAGGGATGGCAAACTTGTCGGGAACAGATGAGAGAGGGCGTGCTGGAAGGAATGAGCATTGCTGGGAATGGTCACCCCTCCCACTCGCTCGCCGAGAGTTTTGGATCATTGGTGCTCCGTATTTCGGACCTAACACAAAACTGCTGTACTGCCAGGGTCGGGGCCGTTCAAGGTGACGGGGAGATCCAAGTTTCTCCGATCAACCAGGGGCTGATGCCTTTCCAGCCGCAGCACCGCCTCTCGGCGAACGAAGCACAGATACTCCGTCTTACGAGGAACGAGGTTGCTGGAAAGCCAGCAGCCACACCCACACCCACACCCGCGAGTCCGCGAGTAATCCGGCGTCGTAATGGGCCCGTGAATTAATTGCTGACGTTGATCTTGAAGTTGGTCCTTCACAGAGCTCCGGCCGGTGATGGTGATGTGGGGCCGAGGTCGCGCCCGTGTCGGCGCCGATGTGGGTCGGGCGGCCCAGCAAACCGGTCTCTGCCATTACACAGTAGGGACTCCAGCACAGACCGTCGACTGCTGAAACAAGCCATCGCGCGCAGCGCGACGCTGTGAGCCAGTCATCCCGACCCTCGGACGGGGTGCCGCAGGGTGCCGCATAAACGCACCCAAGGGCGGCAATGAGAGCGAGGGGTGTGGCGCAGGCCAATTGACTGCAGCGGTTTCAGTCGGTCGAGGGTTGCCTGCCAGTCGCTGCCAGTCGCCCATGTTTTCGTGCCATGGTGAAAATTTTGACGATTTCTTTCTGCGGGAAAACCGCTGTGCAACGGCCTGGCTGGCCCAGCGCCTTGGCTCATTTCGCCGATCCCCGCGCCAAAATTAGCCCACATCGCCTTGCGGCTGGTGTGTCTGCCCTGGCGCAGACGTGCGCTACCAGCCGAACGTTATTCCGAGACAGCATGGTTGGCTGTGCTGTCCAGCCCTGGAAGCGGACCACGTCAGTGGGCGCCGGGTCGGCCAAGATGGTGTGCAGCAAACAAGGCAGTCGGTCGCGTTGGGTTGCCATGATTGGGGATGACTGCCGACGACAGCGCACATTGGGTGTGTTGAGGATTTGGCGCATCGCAGAAGCCCGGCTGTGATTGGTGTGCCTGGATGCCAGGCCTGGGGCGGCCTGGGCGTTGTGCGGTGCCACGCAGGGACGTGGTCCCCAGCTAAAATTAAGGAGATGCGACGACTGGCGGTGGCTTGGCGTCTGCCCGTGTGTGAGGTCTGCGGCGGAGGTACCCCGGGCGCAAGCGCTGGCTGGCCAGGTACCGCGCCGGCCACGACTGCCCCGGAAATCAGCCCAATCTGGAGGACGACGACCCGCCCAGCCCCAGGACTCAGTCGTTTGCCCTTTTTCCCGCTCACTCATTTCTCTTCATCCTGGTTGTCCGCGCCCGCACCTTGTTTTCCTCCAACCTCTCCACACCGAGAACCCGTCGTTCATTACACAGAGTCTCGCGCTCGATCCATTCGTTTCTGCATCTCTTCGGCCTTGCACAGCCTCAAGTTGAAGTTTTTCCAAAAAGCCACCGACGACGCCGACTGCCCTGCAGCCCTACAAGTACCGCAGAACACCCGACCAAATCTGCACACGCAGACTACCCAACGATTCCGATCACTCGATCCATCACCGTCACAATGCTCGTCAAGTCCGTCGCCGCCTTCGCGGCTCTCACCTTCGCCGCCAATGCCGTCGCCGAGCCCATGCCCTACCGCCCGAACCTGATGAAGACGTCGGCCCGCGACCTCTTTGGCGTCGCCCGCCGCCAGGACGCCGGCTACCAGCCGCAGCAGACCGTCTGCGGCACCGGCACCACGTGCGCCGAGGCTTGCGGTGCTGGCTACACCACCTGCGCGTCCTCGGACAGCCAGACCCACTGCTTCAACCCCTCGGCCGGCGAGCTTTGCTGCCCCGACGGCTCTGGCAGTAAGTGATGCGACGCGATGCCCATGAGTAATGCCCACCCGCTGACCCACTCACAGACTCGTGCGATGCCGGGTACTTCTGCACGGCCGACAAGCAGGGCGAGACCTGGTGCTGCCCCAACGGCATGGACCTGGTCGCCTGCGCCGCCGCCTACAGCGTGACGGGTGGCCTCGTCTCGCAGACCCCCGCCGCGACCACGACCTCGGCCTCCAGCACCAGCACGACTGTGGCGCCCAGCACGACGACCAAGGCCTCCAGCACCTCGACCGAGGAAGACGACGACGAGGATTCGACCACCACCGCCGGCTCGTCGTTCCCGAACCCCTCGTTCGCGTCCACCACCTCCACCACCACCACCGGGAGCCATATCGCGAGCGCCTCCTCGACCAGCAAGACTGCCCAGCCGACCACGAGCAAGATCGCCGAGGGTGCCGGCAGCATCGCCGCCCCCGCCGGCGCGCTGGCCCTCTTCGCGGCCGGTCTCGCTGCTCTTTTCTAAGCTCATCCTCGCACCATCCTCGGCAGGGCACGGCACCCGAGGACATTGCTTCAATGAGAGATGAGACACGACGAGATAGCGGCAGAATGTAATTTACCTCTTGCTCGGTGCAGAGTTGGGGTTGGGGACGTGGTGTGTTTTCGGAGCGGGTTTTGTGAGCCGTGTTTTTGCTGGGGCATCCAGGCGCTGCCTTGGATTCTGTATTTGGGATGTGGAGGGAGGAAGGGGTGCATTTGCTCTCTCACGGGTGCAACGGGCTGTTTTATCCTTCTGCTTGATACTCTGCCGAGGCGTGTTCCTCGGGTTTTGTGCTTTTTATTTGTGCGGCCGGTTTGAACGTTGACTCGTTGTTACTAGTTTGGAGTCAATGGGATGCATGTTTTACAGCTGGGTGTTTCAGACACTTTGGGAGTGACCGTGTTGCTTTGTCTACCCCCGCCTTCCACTTTACTTATTCAATTCTGATCTCTAGATCTGGCTAACAGTCGGTTGGCAGTCACTCGAGGGCCAGGTTCCGTCGAGAAGACTGATGCGTTCCCTGAATCCACAAAGAGGCTCATCTCGTTTCGTACCACATCAACTCGAGGTTCCCTCCGCAGACCCGCTAATGGAGAGCATCGGCGATCCGGCGATCCGACGATCATCCCCAGCCCTTTCAGACCCGGTTACCCGGCTCCCCGGTTGTTGTCCTCCCTGGGTGGGTTCCTCGCAAGGTCCACCGCCGACTCGAGATTCCAAATGACAAGGGCATCGAAAGACCCATGGCGCTCGATAGTTGCCATCTTGTCTGCTTCCCCGCTAGCACGAGAAAAGGTTTCGCCGTCGAGCATGCTGGCCGATTCGGAAACATCTTGTTTCATCAGCGTTACGGCAACAAAACGATCTCGTCCTCCTTATCCTACCAGCACGTGAACAACAAACATGCTTCCCCGCCTCACCTCATACCTCAAGCTCCCACTTCAACGTAACCACAACTGTTCTGTAAACGCCGGCACGCACTTCAGTACTTGACGCCTGCCTTGATAGCACCCCCCTGCTGCGGCCGGCAGAAGGGAAGGAAACCTCCCTGGAAGGGAGTGACGAGGCGCGTGAAACGGGAGTCGGAGGCGGGGGTGGTCGAGAGAGATGGTTAGGAAGTGCTCCTAGGTGTCGGTGGTGGGGAAATGGGTGATCAAGAGGAGGCTTTGCCGCGGGCTATCCAAACCTTGTTGATGAAGAGGCCGGTTGCGTCCCGGGTGAGCGGGAGATTGGGAGTGGCTCGCTGGGAGGAGGAGGCTGTGGTGTTGATCTCGGCATCTAACTCGGACTTTGCCGCTGGAGGATGTCGGCCGGCCTGATGACGGCTGGATGGCCGGTGCACGTAGCTGGGCTAGCTTCCGGATGCGCAGGCCCTTGGACGAGTCCATCGTGCTTGAGGCTAGCAAGTGCTCGACGCCGATCTTGTTCAGCTCTGGTGCGAGCAACCGCAGAACCTCGAGCGTGTGGTCGTCGAGTTGCCCTCGACGACGCTCAGCGCGCATTGCCACGGTCGGAAGAAGTGGATTGCCTCAACCACGGACCCGAGCAGACGCAGCAGCAGGTCGACACACTGCCGCAGGTTGGCAATGGAGAAATAGGGCAAGTGATGCTTCCCTTGAGGGAAGCACCATTCCCATGCACATGTTAGCGCGCCGTTCCATTACCGAATTCTCAGCGCCGCGGCCTGCTGTCTTCAAGTGCAGACCTCGGGCGTACTTTGAGACATGAAACAGAGAAGAGACATACGAGACGGATACCTGGGCAGTGTCTGCAATGGTCAAGAACAACAAGCCCTGTCCCGTTCCCGCCCGAATCATGGTTTCTGCAGTCAGCTTGTTGATACAGAGCAGCAGGGTGGATAGCATGACATTAACGCTGCACAAATAACGTCATTGCTATACATCTAGGCAGCGTGGGTGACGATCGTCCTGCAAACCATCACCAACTCAGAGACAAAGGGGTTGGAGTTTCATGGGAGCCCCTTTCTTCCAAACAACCGTTTGCTACCGCATAGGTAACATTAGTGCCCCTCTCTTCAACAACAACAGCAGGTTTCGTGGTGTAGTTGGTTATCACGTCAGTCTAACACACTGAAGGTCTCCAGTTCGAGCCTGGACGAAATCAAGCCTCTGTTCTTTTTGCCTTTTCGGCAACCCCTCTTTTCTCAAAGAGGACGAAGCTCCGGCGCTAATGTCGACACGTCAACCTTGTTGTCGCAGCCGCTACACAGTAGTGTTTTGTAGTGGCGATTGCCGGAAATCTGGTGCCCATTTTCGGTGCCGGGCCGGGCTTGATGTTTGACGGCGGTATCAACCGGGACTCTTTCAGCATCTCGGCACACCACAAGAGACGGGCCCGCGCACGTGGTTGGCTTTGGTCACACATTCGCAACCAAAGCCCAATTCAGGCCTTAAAACGTCAAGATACGGATACCTCAGACCGCTCCTTGCATCAGCGCCCCCGATGATTGTAGGGGTGGGGCGGGCAATTCTCCCTTCACATGTCGACGCCACCACCCAGCGACGACGACTGTATATCGTGGGGACCATGGGCCCGTGCAACGCTATTGAGGGGCGGTTACTATTAGATACCGGGAATGGTGAATGTCTCGGGTGGCGCGCATGATATCCCTGGCTGGGCGAGGCACTCGGACACTGTGTGCGGCGCAGGCAGGGTTCGGCAGGGCTCGGCAGCCGGCAGGGTCTGGCACATGGTTTTGTTCCATGTGGTCGGTGATCTGTTTGTCTTTGGTTGAAGAGTGTGCAACGTCGAGGTTGGTTATTGGTGTGTCGGACGCAGCATCTGAGCGGCAGTTGGACAGGCGACTCGGGAAGAGTCCGGGGTGCATCGCGGCTGAGGAGAAACAGCAAACACGGGTCAGAGAGTCGAAGTTGCTGCAGCTCCAGCTCCAGCTCCAGCTCCGCTCCAGTCCGTGGTCGTGTGGTCCATGGAAAAGAGGGTTCGCGGGGCGGGCTGGTCTCGGGGGGCCACCCGTGTGGGTCTAGCCGGGCGGGGCCGCTAAACCGCGTGCTGATTCTGGTGCATATTTCTCGGCCTCAACTCGGGCTCTCCCTGCAAGCTTCCATCTTCCCCTCTGCACAAGCAGCACACAGCAGCACACGGCAGCACACGACCAACGCCGCACCGCGCCGCCCTTGATCCGAATTGACACCGAACAGCTGATGCCGGCGGTGCCACCGCCTATAGCAGATGTCCCAGACAGCCACTTTTGCTCGCACTCGGCCCTGCCTCGACGCTTTGGGCAGCAAACACGAGGGCCAGTGGCGTGGCGTTTTCTGCTTGCACGGCGCGGGATTGGCTGGCCCTCGCATCGATGGCAACAATCCGGCAGCACTGGCTCGATTGGCAGGCAATGGCAGCAGACCCGTGGACCTGGTCCCCCTTTTGGGGCCCTGGATGCGGCTAGCCCGCCCGTTAGCAGGCCGTGGCAGGCCGTTTAGCGAAACCCCGCTCTGTCTTTGGTGCGACGATGGGGGATTTCCCCGGGTCCATGTCTTAACAGGGGAATTAATTTCCTGCGCGCGCGCACGATTGCAGGCCGATTGCAGCGTCTCTCTGTGTGTCTTCAGCGCCGGACCCCGCTCACTAGCATCCAAGGTGGTATCCTGTACCTGACTTGTTCCACTTGTGCAGGCCTGGCCGGACGCTGGACGCAGGACAGGGAGATCACCGTTCCCGGTGTCTGGGATGCGACGGACGGGACAGCAGCGCCTATCTTTGGCTTTGGCTTCTTCGTCTCTGGGCCGGTCCATGTGCGTCGACAGAACACCGCCAAGTCCGGCGTTGACGCTGTTCGTACCTCCTCTGGCTCGAGCCTGGATTCCGTCTCTGGCAACCTGAAGTCTATAACTCTAGTTATCCAAAGCACAGAAAAACACAATGGCTGGCGGCTGTTCCCGATCTCGAATCCTCCATGGCCCCGTCCCAGGAGCAGGGACCGCCAAGGGCCCCAGGCTCGAGGCTGTCGCTTCTTGGACCCTGCATCCCTGGAATTCCCACAAAATACCCCTGACGCCTGAGAGCGCCTTGACAACGCCTCCTCCGCAAGCTGCATGGCGGCCGCGGCTTTCCCTCAACGGGACCGTGCAAGCGGCGGCGGGAGGGGCTGGCACTGGTGCTTTCTTCGACCTCCAGCCATTGTCCCTGTCGCGGTCCGGATGCACATGCCCTTTATGTGCTGCCACCCAGCCCGGCCTGCCCTAGCTAACGTCTAGGGTGACAACGATGGCACACCCAAGGCCCCGTTCTAGACCGCCAGGGCACGCAGTTTGTCTCTGTCTGTCCCGAGTGTCCCCCGGGTCTGGACTGGTGCGGGAGCGCTGGCAGGGAAGAAAGCATCCTAGCTACCGGTGCTAACCCGTCGAGTAAATACCTGCCCGCGTATATCCACTGCTCCCCCCCTTCCCTCGCGCCGATCGATCGCCTTTCTCGGCCTCTTCTTCCCGGCTGCTGCTGTTTTTCCACTTTGTCAACCCGAGTGCTACTGTGTAGACATCACGACCCCTTCCGAGACAACATGGTCGGCGTCGCCATCTACCCCCTCGCGGGGACGGCCGATCTGTCGAGGGTTGAGGCTCCCGTCACCCTCAAGGCCTACTTGCTCTGTGCCTTTGCCGCGTTTGGCGGTATCCGTGAGTCTCTCTCCTGGGTCCGGGCGCTTTCCTTGGCTACATAGTAGGCAGACAACACTGACTGACATGGCGACCAGTCTTTGGCTATGACACGGGCTGGATGTCGGGCGTGCTCGGCATGCCCTACTTCATCACCCAGTACACGGGGCTGGAGTACGACTACGTGACGGCGACGCCCATCGGCGTCTCTCCCGAAAACTTTGCCTTGCCGGCGTCGACCAAGTCGCTCATGACGTCGATCCTGTCCTGCGGCACCTTCTTCGGTGCCCTGATTGCCGGCGACATCGCCGACTTCATCGGCCGCCGCCCGACCATCATCATCGGCTGCCTCGTCTTCGCCTTTGGCTGCATTCTTGAGATCGCGGCGACGAACCAGGTCGCGCTCTTCTCCATGGGCCGGCTGGTCGCGGGCCTGGGCGTCGGCTTCATCTCGGCCACCATCCTGCTGTACATGGCCGAGGTCGCCCCCAGGCGGTTCCGTGGCGCGCTCGTCTCGGGCTACCAGTTCTGCATCACGCTCGGCATCCTGCTGGCCAACTGCGTCTGCTATGCCACGTCGACCGAGAACAGCCCCTCGTCGTATCGCGTCCCGATCGGCATCCAGTTCGCGTGGGCCCTGATCTTGGGAGGCGGGTTGTTCATCCTGCGTGAGTCCTTTCCATCTTACCTCTTGGTGACTCGTCACCTGACATGACCGCAGCCGAGTCCCCCCGTTTCCACGTCATGAAGGGCAAGATCAACGCGGCCGCGCGGGCTCTGGCGCTGGTCCGCGGCCAGCCCCTCGACTCCGAGTACATCAAGGACGAGCTGGCCGAGATTGTGGCCAACCACGAGTACGAGATGCAGGTGATCCCGCAGACGAGCTACATCGGGTCGTGGATGGCGTGCTTCCAGGGGTCGCTGTCCAAGGGCAACAGCAACCTGCGGCGCACGCTGCTCGGCACGGGCACGCAGATGATGCAGCAGCTGACGGGCATCAACTTCATCTTCTACTTTGGCACCACCTTCTTCCAGCAGCTCGGCACCATCCACAACCCCTTCTTCATCTCGCTCGTCACGACGCTCGTCAACGTCGTGTCGACGCCCGTGTCCTTCTGGGCCATCGAGTACTTTGGGCGGCGGCCGCTGCTCATCTGGGGCGGCGTGGGCATGATCATCTCGCAGTTCGTGGTGGCGGCCGTGGGCGTCACGGCCGGGCAGGCCGACGTGCACAACGACGAGGCGGTCAAGACCATGATCGCCTTCATCTGCATCTACATCTTCTGCTTCGCGTCGACGTGGGGCCCCGTCGCCTGGGTGCTCGTGGGCGAGACGTTCCCGCTGCCGATCCGGTCGCGCGGCGTGGGCATCTCGACGGCGGCCAACTGGTTCTGGAACTGCATCATCGCCGTCATCACCCCCTACATGGTGGGCAAGGAGCCCGGCTCGGCGGACCTGGGGCCCAAGGTCTTCTTCATCTGGGGCGCGCTGTGCGTGCTGTCGCTGGTCTTTGCCTACTTCCTGGTGCCCGAGATGAAGGGCCTCACGCTCGAGCAGATCGACACCATGATGGAGGAGACGACGCCGCGCCTGTCGGCCCGCTGGAAGCCCACCATCACGTTTGCGGCGCAGATGGGCCGCCTGCGCGACGTCAGCACGGCCAACGGCTCCGACAAGCTGCACGAGTTCGACTTCCGGACGGCATAGTAATAGTCTCGGATCTCTCTCTGGTCTTTTTGGGTCTGGGTCGGGTCTGGGACGGTCTCTTTCTTTTGTCTTGTCTTGTCTTGGAGCGGCGTTTATGCCATGATGCACGTGTCGTGGATGATGTACGAGTATACGGCTGCGAGGAGTATTTTGAGAGGAGGTGCAATGAAATCCACGTTGACACTATTCTGGATTCCGCACTTTCCTGCAAGTTGCATGATGTGATGGAGTTGGTGAATTGCCAATCTCGACGGCCAGTTACAGGTAGCAGCCTCCTGCTTCCCCGCCAATTAATGTTACTAACAGCGGGTAACTAAACCACGCATCCACCAGTCGGAGCCGGCGTGAGTCACGGCCGAACCGTGTTAGTGGCCGGATCCAGTCACGAACCGAGAGCGAAGAAAGCCACAGCGATCGACCCGGAGTTAGCAGAGTAACGTCAACGTCTATCCGAGCGAGTGTTAGTGCCACTGCGCAGCACATTACGAGCGATGTCTTGGCCAACCGCAGTGGCGCCATCGGCTGCTGCTGCTTCGGCGATGGACCAGAGCTCCAGGGCTTTGGTATGAATTATAAAAGAACAAACTCGCAACCTCAGGCTTGCACGCCATCAGCGAGGAGACAGAACATTGCAATTGCATCCATTGATACTCAAAATTCCCCGCCATGACGTCCATCGCGGCCGAGTCCGTGTCGACCATCCTGGTGTCGTGCAAGCAGACTCGCTTCCACATCGAGAGCCCCAACTACCGCGAGGTACACATCCCAGAATCCAGTATTTAATCGTGAAATAAATACTAATTGATTCACAGCTCGATGTCGAAGGCCTCAGCATCACCGTTGCCTCGGCCGCCGCTGCCGACACGGCCGGAAAGGCCAAGGGCAAGGGCAAGGCCGCCGCCCAGGGCACCGAGATCCTGACCAACGCGAAGCTACGTCTCAAGGCTGGCAGCCGCTATGCCTTGGTTGGGAGGAACGGCTCGGGCAAGTCCAGTAAGCAAACTGCCAGACTCACGGTATCGTTCCTCTCTTCGATAGCTGACCGATGCTCCAGCCCTGCTGCGCGCCATCGCCGACAAGCTCATCCCCGGCATCCCCGAGCAGACCAGAGTGTCCATCTTGCAGCAGACCAACTTCAGCGATGCCAACACGGATGACCTGCCGCCTACCGCTGCCTCGGAGAACACCGACGGACCCAACGTCCTCGAGGACGTCGTCGACAAGGCCACGGCCAAGAGCGACCTGGAGCAGGACATCAACTGTATGTGCAAAGTAATTCATTCGTGAAGGAGCGCCGGCCTGACCTCTTCCCAGCACTCGCCGCCGGCGTCAACAGCACCGATGCCTACGGCGCGCTCCGGGCGCTGCGGAAGCTCCGCCACAAGCGCATGCAAAAGCGTCTGTTTGTCCTCGACAAGGACGCGAGGTTGAGAAGCGGCACACGCGGGATGCAAGCACGCAAGGCCCTTGTCGAGTACGAAAAGGCTGTCGCCCAGTCCGCTGTTCTGTAAGACACCCCGAGCCCCTGAGTCCTGCATGTCTTTGTCGCTCATCCACCCCAGAAACGAGCAGCCGGCAGACGACATCTCCTCTGAGACGCTCCAGGTCGAGACCCAAGAGGCCGCCGACATGCTCGCCGACCTTCAGATCCAGGTCGAGCCGTCGCGGCTGGCCGACATCGAGTCGCGCGCCAAAAAGATCCTGACGGGCCTCGGCTTCACCGACGACTACATGGCCAAGGCCGCCAACAGCCTCTCAGGAGGCTGGCGCATGCGCAGCGCCCTGGCGACCGCCCTGCTTCAAGAGACCGACATCCTCATCCTCGACGAGCCGACCAACTTCCTCGACCTCCTGGGCATCATCTGGCTGCAGCGCCACCTCCAGAGCCTCGAAGACCTGCCCGCGGCGCCGACCCTGATCCTCGTGTCGCACGACCGCGACTTCGCCAGCTCCGTGTGCACCGACCTGCTGATCCTCAAAGACAAGGATCTGACCTACTTCCACGGCGACCTCCCGAGCTACGAGTCCTCCCGCGCCGAGAAGAAGCTGCATCTCACCAAGATGAAGGAGGCCCAGGACAAGCAGAAAGCCCACATGCAGGAGACGATCCGCCAGAACCTCTCGGCCGGCCGCAAGAACGACGACCAGAACAAAATTCGCCAGGCCAAGTCCCGCCAGAAACGCCTCGACGACCGCATGGGCATGCAGGTCAATGAAAAGGGGGGCCGCTTCAAGCTGAACCGCGACCTCGCCGGCTACCACTTCTCCGCTCGCGCCGGCATCGAGATCCCCCAAGACGAGCGCGGCGTGTCCATCGCCCTCCCCGACCCGCCGGACCTGCGCTTTCCCGGCGCCCTGCTCTCCCTCGAAACGCTCACCTTCCGCTACCCGCCCGCCAAGGGCGCCAAAACGTACCCACCCCCGACCCTCCAGGACATCACCCTGACTGTCAGCCCCGGCGACCGCATCGGCATCCTAGGCCTCAACGGCGCCGGCAAGTCCACCCTCATCCGCCTCCTTGTCGCCGACCCCCCGCCACCCCGCTCCCACCAAACCGGCACCCTGACCACCCACCCGCGCCTCAAACTCTCCTACTACTCCCAGCACGCCGTCGAGGCCCTCCAAGCCCTCGGCACGGCCGACTCCTCCCTGACCGCGCTCTCCCTGCTCACGTCCGAGGTCGACGGCGCCCTCGACGAGGGCGAGCTCCGCGCCCTGCTGGGCTCGCTCGGCCTGCCGGGGCGCCTCGCGTCCGACGTGCCGCTGCGCAAGCTCTCGGGCGGGCAGCTCGTGCGGTGCGAGCTGGCGCGGTTGCTGTGGCGGCGTCCGGGGCTGTTGGTGCTGGACGAGGTGACGACGCATTTGGACTATGAGACGGTTGCTGCGCTGAGGGAGGCGTTGCGCGGGTGGGGCGGCGCGGTGGTGCTTGTTTCGCATGACCGGTGGTTTGTGAAGGGGGTGGTGGAGGGGTTGGTGGATGAGGAGGAGGAGGGGAGTGGGGAGGAGAGTGAGGATGAGGAGGAGGGGTTGAGGAGACGGGTCGTGTATAAGTTGGCGGCGGGGAAGTTGAGCGTGTTGGAGAGGGGCGTGCAGCAATTTGAGGAGGGGATGGAGAAGAGAGTGAGGAAGCTGATGGCGTTGTAGTTGGTTTACGGTGTGCTTTGTGACAGAATACACCAACCCAACTCTTCATCAACTGACGACTTCGTCTTCTCCCTACTGGGCAATGGGTGGAGGGGAAGAGTGTGCATCAATATAGAGACACAGATGAAGAGGCCAATGGCGTTGTAGTTGATCGACTCATGAGCATGCCAACCCATCAAACCAAAACCCTCAACCTCCCTGCCTCCACCTCCTCCCTCTTGACCTTCATCCACCCCCCCTTCTCCACCTCCACAATACTCCCATCCACACACACCTTCCGCCACCGCGCCTCCTCCTCGTTGACAACCACCCTAACCTCGTCCACCTCGCGATATCCTACTTCCTTCATCGCGACATGTTCCCCCCCGCGATACGCCGCCTGCATAATCTCCATGGTCCGCTCCCCACCCACCCCGCCAAACCACACAACCCGCAACTTCCCATCCAACGGCCTACCCTCCGGCGAAATCGCAAACTCCTTCTCCAAGTTCGACACCAGCGTCGCAAGCACATAACTCAGCCCCTCCTCGTGCTGCTTCCCAGGGCCCCTTAGCCGAGTCCACCCTCCTTCTCCATCCTCACCACCACCACCGCCACCAGAAGCAAACCGCACATCAACCTCAGCCCCATAAACATGCGCCTCCTTCAACAGCTCCCCCGCGGCCAGCCCGAACCGCGCCGCGCCATGCTTGCGGTACGTCGGCGTGTCGCTCGCCCAGACAAGCGTGGCGTGGAAGCCGTAGGAGGCGACGACCGCGCCGATCAGATGCGGCGTGTTTTCGTCTTGGTCGTTGCTGGCTGGGTCGGTGGTGTTGGTGGTGGTGCTGTCGCCGTGGGGTGCGGCCGGGTCCGGGTCGGACGGGGCCGAGATGAGGCGCGCGCCTGGAGAGAAGGTCGCGCGGAAGGTTGGGAGGGGGTGCGGGGTTCCTTTGAGGAGGAGGGTGCGGAGGCTTAGGACGAGGGGAGAGGGGTGGGCGATGGTGGTGTAGTGGGGTTTGTGGAGGGAGTGGAAGAGGGCGTTGGCGGTTCCGAGGGGGAGGAGGGCGATTGTTGGTGGTTGGGGCGGGGTGGCGGGTGATGCGTGGTCTAGGCCGTTGAGGAGATCGACGACGCCGCCGTCGCCGCTGAGGAGGATGAGGGTGTGATTTTCGGGGTGGGCGGTGCGCCCTAGTTCTCGGGCTAGGTCCCGGATGGTGTTTGGGCTGGTCGTTGTCGTCACTTGGTAGCCGTTCCCGCTCCCGCTGCCGGCCTCCTCGGGCTTTAGCCCGACGGCCTCTAGCAGGGGACGGAGCACATGCTCGTAGACAGGCGGTGCGAGACGGAGCCCGGAGCGGGTCGACACCACGACGTGCACCTGACGAGGCGCCCGGAGATGTGCCGGCGGGATGGTACCTTGGTCGAGGAGCAAGTCCTTGAGCAACGGCGAGTCTTCGGCCAGGTGTGGGACGTGTACTACGGAGAGACTGAAGGGTTTGCCGTCCTCTGAGGACGGGTTTTCGGTGACCGAGTGTACCAAGTATCCGCCGGTCTCTGGTGGTGCTTTCAGGGTAAAGACAACCTCCTCGGGTTTGATTTGGGAGGCAGCATCAGTGTTAGTGCTACCCAGCTCGTGGTAGACAGCCATTGAAAGGGCGTTACACAGTAATGTATGCAGTTGTTGTTGGAGAACAAAGTCTGAGTGGGCCCGTGGGGTATAAAACGACAAGAAACCAGGTTTTCCTCACTCGATGGCTGCGAAAAAAAGGGAACAAGCACAGGATTGAGAAGTTGGACGACGGTCACATGGAGCAAGAGGTCTCTGGATTTATAATCCCTGGCAGAGTTACAGGAACAGCGATCGCTGTTGAGTCAGATCCGTCGGAATTGCGACAGGGCTGCATTGCGTTATCACCGTCCGCGGGGTTCTCCCGAGTGGGCCGGTGGGCCGGGCGGTGGGAGGTGCCGTCCGCTGCGGAACGCTGCACTGGGGCGGAGCAAGCGGGATTCACTGACCTCTGTTGTCCCGTCCAGATCCGTGCTGATCTCAGCACGCACCCCGTACAGTGCTGTACACCCCTAGAGGATGTACCACCCAGTGCCGCCAATCTCGGACTTGGAGTCAACCGCCGCTGGCGCGGTGCGAGGAGTCTGTCGTCCATAATCCCAGTCTCACTTTCCCCTGGCTCGGTTCATCGGGCCCCAGTTTTCCCTCGGATTCATCTGGTACCGGACAAGTTTTGTCTTGTCGGCGTACCGTCCAAGTTGCTCGTCAAAGACCACCTCTGGCAACTTGCCATCTTTGGCATTTGCCACGGGTGTCTCGCTTGAACTGGACGCCTCGGCGCCTTCCCCCTTATCGGCCGCTCCATTGGCCTGCTCTGTTGATACCGTCTCGTCGGGCTTTGGCTTGCTTCCCAGCCCCAGGAGCCGGTAGGCGATACTGCCGGGTTTGATATTCTCTTCCTTGACGGGGGCCCTTTGTCGGACCCATTCCCGGAAGACATGCCAGATGATGGACCATGGCGCATCCGTCTTCATGCTGCCGGCCTTGCAGTGGCTCCTGGTGACGCGGTATCCCAAGCCGAGAAGGGCACCCCGTACTGCGCTTTCCGGAGGGCTCGCACAATGCAGGAGCCCCGACACGTGCGCTGGATGGAAGTAAAAGGGATACGGGTCGACCGCCGCCACTTGTGCCTCGGTGAGGCTCTTCTTCAGCTTCTTGGTGGTGTCGGCGGCTCCGCTCGCTTCAGCTTCAATCTCCGCGGGCGAGGGCATGAATTCCTCCAGCGCGGTCTGCAATACACCCCTAATCCTCTCCTTTGTGCGGTAAACTTCGGGAGACGCCTCCTCCGCCTCGGCGATGACGCTCTTGACAAAATCGGGCGAGTGGATGCGCCCTGCATACATGGGCCCGGCAAGGTGCATTGTCGATCCGCAGTGCTCGCAGCTTGCGCCCGTCGTCGGCGCCTTGGCGAAGCCGTGCTTGTAGAACATGCCGCTGGCCAACTTGTTGGGCGCCAGCTTGTTCTTCATGAGCGGCTGTGTCGTCCAGGAGCCGCAGCCGGTCCCGCAGCTGTAGACCACCATGTTCTTGCTACCCTGGAACTTGACCATTGACGGGGATTTTCTGATCCGGACGAAGACTCTGCAGTAAAAGTCGACGGACAGCGACAGGAGCGGCTCCATGGCCAAGCCGTATCGAGCAGCCGAGGTTTCGATGGCATGCAAGATGAGGCGGATACCCACTTCATGAGAATACCAGCCTTTCACCGGAATACCGCCGTACATAGCATAGCACTTCTCGGGATACCCGTTGGACGCCCAGACGCCCGAGTCCGTGCAGGTGATGCAGAGCAGGCCCCCGTCGTCCCGCACGGCCTGGACGGCAGCATCCAGGAACGGACCCGCACTCCCGTACGGATCGAGATCGACGATGTCGTACTTCTCGCTCGGCCCCAGCTTGTTCTTGGACATGGAGATGCGGCGCAGCTCGCGCACGATGAGGGTGTACATGTGAGCGGTGGCGTCGTCGACCGAGATGTTGATCTTGCCGCGGAGCCCGTTGTGGGTGGCATTGCGCTCGATGGCGTCGGCGGCAGCCTTGAGGATGTCGTTCGCGGTCACGGTCGTGACGAATGGGATTTCGTGGGCGTAACGCAGGGCACGGAGGCCGCTCGCGGAGAGGGCATCGAGGATGGTGAATGTCGGCGCAGGTTCCTTTGGCTCAACGGCTGTAGTCACCTGGGCGGGCTCCTCTGGGGCCTGCTCCGCAGCATCGTCCTGCATCTCAGTGTCCGCCTGAGCCTCAGTAGCCGCTGCCTCTGCCTCTGCCTCTGCCGCTGCCTCTGCCGCTGCCTCTGTCGCTGCCGCAGGCTCGGCGAGCCTCGGAGACTTGGCAGGCCGTTCGCTTTGTGCTTGTTCGCCCTCTGTCGGCTCCTTTCGCTTCTTCCTTCTATCGGCAAACTTTCCAGAGCGAGCCCTCCCGGCGTCCTTCTTCTGCTGGATGCGCTCCTTGCCGTAGGCCTTCATGGCGAGGATGGTCAAGTCTCGGTTGAACTGCTGGATCGGGTTGTAGAAGACCTGCTGCGCGGTCTGGCCGTCCTTCCCTCCCACAGAGTTTTCGGGCACCAGGATGTGGGCAAGGCCCTCCTTGACGGTGGTGTAGACGACATTGTTGTGCTTGATGCGCTGCCCCTCGGCGGGGGTCGCGCCGAGGTCGAGGATGGGGTCGGGGCCCGAGTCGGACATGGTGCGGATCGAGATAATCGGTGTGCAGCGTGGTCGTGTCAGTGCCGGTCTCTTCACATACCTCGAAATGCGGAAGAGCAAAGCGGCCCGGGGGCTCGGGCGCATGTGTGAGCGATGGGTGATGAGGCGTGAATCACAGTTCGAACTCGGACTGCGGGTCTCCGCTTGCCTCAATTCAAGTAATTTTTGGATTCTGCCAGGCGGTGGAGGTTCAAGGCTGCAGGGGCCCACACTCGACCCTCAGGGTTCTTGCAGTGATCCCTGCCCCACTTACATGTCTGTGTGCTTCCCATTGTAGATTCAGTTAATCCATGGCTTGTTTGACTATGGCAGCTGCATACCCGTCATCGACTTCTTCCCGAAGTTGTGATGGTTTGAACTCCACTCCCCTGACCCAGGGCAGGCGGTCTCGCCTGTCATTCGGTCGAGTCACCCCTTCCCGCGAGATGTCTCGTGACCATCTCACCGAGACAGGCTCCCGCGGCTCCTTCCTCGACGCCTCAATCCCTCAAATATGTTGAATCTGCCTACGGCGTACCTTCCAGGCCCGAGCGGGCAGATTGCCGGTTGCAATGGCATGGACGATGGCAGACAGGCAGGCACTCGGAAGCTTGCAACTTGTATCGTGCAGCCGCGGCGTTTCTTCATTCATCTTGCGTTGAACCTTTTTCCTTTTTCCATCAACACACGAAAGACTTCGTGTTTGCTGCCCGTTGACCGCCAAACACGGGTTTGTCTCTCACCAACGATTTGCTGCCGCAAGTTGTCCTCTCGTTTGTCCCAGCTCATAGCCGCAACATGGCTTCCTCCAGCAAGGACCAGACCCATCCGGTACTCCCTCCCGTCAATGGCGACCACCAGTCAGAGACAACCGGCAGTTTCTACAAGTCAGACAGGCGGTCTAGCATTCCCATGCCACCGACAAACCCCGGGACCCTACCTCCATCTAACCCTACCAATGATGCTCCGCCAACAATCCCTCTGCCTCCGGGATTGCCTCTGCCTCCGGCAGACCAACCCCAGCCCGCAGCTGCTCCTGGCCACCACCGCTTCCTCTCCCCAACTGAATGGGCCCGCGTCGCCCACGGGCTCGGCGCCATCAGAGAGGGCGAGGAGCACCAAGTCGTGCACCCGACCTGCTGGTACTGGCCGCCCAAGGGCCTGCCGGACGGGCTCTACCGGGACGTGGTCAAGGAGCGGACCAAGTACTCGGTGTCCTTCCAGCTCCTCAGCATCCTGCACTGGTTCTTGATGATTCTTCAAGTCATGGTTGGTGCTATCCTCACCGCCCTTGGCTCGCTGCCCATGCGTGAGGCCACCCCTATCACCGCCTTGGCCGCCATCAACACAGTCGGCGCCGGCCTGATCGGTCTGCTGCACAATAGTGGCCTGCCAGACCGCTACCGCATGGACAAGGCCCAGTGTGTTGAAGTCGAGGAGTACATCAAGGTACAGCTCTTTGCCTGGTTCGCCTGGAGGTGATGGCAACTAACCTCGTCTGAGACAGGAGGTTCTCGATACGGGCGTCGTTGACGCCCAGCAGACGGCGGAGGATGTGCTCAGCGAGTGCTTTGCCCGGTTCCAGCACGCGAGGGACACCATATTGTCCAACAAGCCCGAGGTCTACACGAGCGCCCCGCTCCCTGGCAAGACCAACGCCGCGGCCGGCCCAGAGGTGCCTGTGTATGCCCGCCCCGGGCGTCAGTAGGAGAGGCACAAGCCCGCGCTTGCGCTGACAAGGACAAGACGAGGGGGTTTCTTATGGGTTTCATTCACATGTCTTACTATGTTGGGCGTATGGCAACTTATGGGGATGTTAGCATCACCAGCCGTGCTTGTCGGATTGGTTGAGTTGTAAAGCATTTGATATGACGGGAATTCCGCTTATATCTGTCTATCAGGGGAGATAATCCGGCGGGGATATGGGTCGGAAGAGAACATCCAATGTCATGAACACACCTGGCGGGTAGAATTTATCGCCAGCTGCTGCAGTTGAGGATATCCATATTTTACAACTGCAAAACCAATCATCCCGACCACCTAAGGTGAAGACGAGGTCATCATTAGGTTGGATATCATGCTTCATTTGATGCTGTAGCTCCTGATCTGCTGGACATGAAGCGAGCCCTTTCCTCTATCCGCCCGACTACCACCCCTCTTTATCTCTCTCGCAATCATTGTGCTTTTTGAGGACCCCGTAACAGCCCCCACCTCCTCTTCAGTGCAAATCCCAAGTATCATCGCAAGCTGACCCATCCATCCATCCATCCACCATGGCTAATATTCTTCCTACATACATGCACACAACAGGACTGCTACATTCCGCTTAACACATGCCATCTTGCTGCAAAAGGGCGCCCGGTGTCGGGGCGCATGTCGATTCCATTCGATTCCACCCATCCTATCCCATTCATGCCATCCTTCCCAATCAAGCGTCCCTCCAACCTCTCCTTGGCCTGGCCCGGCCCGTCTAATGCATGATCCTCCCGTCCTCCCACCTCCACACTACCTCTCTCCCTGTCCCGCAAAGCCGTCACTGCCTCACGGTCTTTCCCTCCCTATCCTCCAAAACTTGTCGCACGGGGAAGCAAACCTCGCCAATTCCGTCTCATCAAAACAAACCCAGCCAGCTCACCCCTCAAAATGAAACCTCGCCGCCTCCAGCTGCCCCAGCCCGTCCCGCGGCGCGACATACCGCCTCCGGTACGTATTCGTAAAGTCCTGCAGCAGCACGCGGATCTGGCGCACGTTCGCCGGGTCCGCGGCCGACGCGGCGAGCTTCTCGCGGATCTTGACCTGCAGCCGGTCCGCCTCGGCCGGCGTCATGGTGCCCTGCGGCAGCATGCGCACGGTGCGGTCGACCCATGTGGCCGTCTCGGCGGGCAGCAGCTCAAACATGCCCAGCAGCACGCCGCTGCCGTCGGCGAAACAGTCGCGCGGGAACGTGATCATCATGCCCGCGAGGGTCTGCTTGACGAGGGCCTCGCCCTGCGTGAGGAGGAGCTGCTTGACGATCTGCCGGAGCTGTTGGCCTGCCGGGCCGAGGTCGCTGCCGGACCCGGCCGGGTTGGTGCCGCCGTAGGTGAGCAGGTCGCGGATGTAATGAAGAGCGGCCGAGACGGGCTCCTGCTTTTCCAGGGCCAGGGACGAGATGGCGGCCTGGAAGATCGAAGTGAAGAGCGGGGATGGAATGAGCTTGGTGGGGTAGTACAGGAGGGCGTCGATCAGAAGGCGGTAAAAGTCCTCGATGACGTCCGGGAGGTCGACGGGCAGCAGGTCACTCATAATGCGGAGCACGCTAGTCGCCTGTGCCTCGAAGAAAACGTATATGTTCTCGGTGATGCCGTCCTCGACGTGTTCTCGGTCCTCGGAGAACTCGCGCAGGATGGCGCTCGTGGCCCAGAGGAAGCAGCCCTGCTTGGACTGCGCGAACCCTTCTGCCAGCTTGTTGGCGAGGGGGCCCAGGAGCGGCGTGATGGCGGTGCGATACGAGATGACCATGAACCGCCAGGACCGGCAGATCCGCTCGCAAATGGGGACAAAGCTGATAAAGTTGTCGAGGATGGTCGACAGGACGGGGAAGACTTCCTGCCAGTACTTGACGGCGGGATTCACGGCGTTGCTGGGAATGTACGGTACTACGTGCTGGATGAAGAAGGTGATGAGATTGATGTGATCTGCGCGGCTGTCAGCAATTTGGTCCTGTCACAGGAGTAAGCAGTCTCACCAGCAAGGTCGAGCTTCGTCTTGTTCTCGGTGGCAAGGTTGGCCTTGAGCATCAGCCGCTGGACCAGGGGATCGCAGTACAACTTGAGGAGCTTGTACAAGTCCTCAGCCTTCTGGACGCCGACAACGTGGGCAACGCCCTCGGTAATCTCCTCCTTGCTGGACACCGGGAGCTTGTCGAGGATCTGGTCGTAAAAGGCTTGCAGTTCGATAACTTGAGAGCTGAGGAGGTGCTTGCAGTCGACGCAAAAGTACATGAAGGCTTGGGCGGCCGCGCGGAGAATCTCCTGTGAGTCGGTCTGGAAGGACGAGACGATGTACTGAAACTGGGGCTGGAGGAAGTCGGGATGCGCCGCCGTCCACTCGGTGTAGCGGCCAAAGACCATGATGGCCGCGAACCGGAGCTTCTCGTTGCTGATGGGAATCTGGACCAGGAGGGGGAAAATCTGGGGCAGAACGCTGCTGTCCTGCGAGTCGACCATCCGGCCCATCGCCCGCATCGCGAATAGAGGGGACTCGAGCGCCTGCCAGTGGGGCACGGCCGTCTGGGTCGCCTGGCTTCCGTACTTCTCCTGCCACAGCTTGATGGCGTCGTGCACCTTGCTAAGGCACGCGGCTACCCCCATGACCTCGCACGCATCCTTGAGCGTGTCGCCCATGTGGTGGCGGAACTCGCGAAACTTCTCCTCCTGCTCCCGATCTCCGTCGAAGAGGTCAAGCTCGTTCGGGTTATCGGAGTACGGATACTCCAGCTGCTTGAGCATAATGTCGACAAGCTTCGCATAAACATCGAGGAGCTGCACCCGGGCCTCCATGTAGTGGTCGAGCGTCAAATACTGTTTGAGCTCGTACCAGAAGGAGAATGTGTAGCCAATAACGTCTCGCTCCTTGTCCCTCGCGCAACACTCCAGCAGGCACTCGACCAGGGGACGGAAGTGCTGGGGCTGTCTCGCGATGATCAAGACCCAAGATTCGCCCGCGTCGGCAAACACCTTGGTGATGGCTTTGAACCCTTCGGTGTCCTCCTCGTCCACCAAAGCCTGGATGCGGGGTCTGAGCTCGAGCACCCTCGGAAGCAGGGCCTGGATTGTGTCGAGGTTGTCGTCGACGTCCTTGGTTTCCCTGCAAATGATGCCAAGGCAGTCGGCCGCGGCCAGCAGCGACTTATCGTCGGTCATGCCGTGGAGAACGGCACTCATCAGGGGGGAGTTGACAATGACGCTGACGGGCACCTCCCGAAGCCACGAGCTGATGCAGTCGAACAGCTGGGGGTTGGTCGCCGCAGCAGCTTCAGAATGTCAGCGTCAATGACATGGCAAATGAAGCAAAAAGGGGGGCCGGGGACCACTCACGAGATGACTGAGCATAGTTGACGAGCAACTGCACCACCTGCTCGGCGTTGTCCGCCAGCAGCTCTGATGTCCTCTGGGCGAGGTCTTCTTCCTATCACGACCGAGTTAGATAGTGATCCCAGGCCGATCCGCGCAAATGGGGTGCCGAGGCGGTGGAGGCGAGTCGCAAGATATCGGTCCACATACAGACAAGGTGATCTTTCGGCCTTCGGTGACCTCCTCGGGGAGCACGCGCAGGAAGTCCAGGATGCAGGCGTGACTCGCGACGTCGTTCCCGAGGGTCGTGACCACGGTGGGCAGCACGTCCTTCCAGGTCTGCATCTGGATGGCCAGGATGGCGAGGCACACGCAGAGCTGGACGCGCACCGGCTTGGGGCCCGGAGCGAACTTCTTGAGCAGCAGCAAGAGCTCGCTGCGTAGTGCCGGGAGGTCGCCCGCTGAGACCTGGGTGCCGAGGTCGTATGTGATCTGGCCGAGTCAGCATCCTCTCTCCTGCTAGCTGGGGCCCTCGCGTGTGTGTATGTCATGTACCTTGCCCTTCAGGGTTGTGGCGGCGAACAGCTGCGCCTCGGCCTCGGTCGAATTCTGGAGGATGGATATCGTTGTGGTCCAAGCATCGTTCTACGGGTGCGGTCAGCAACCAACTCTCCCACACAACCGGCACGACGACGACGACGACGGAGACGACGGAGACTAACTGATTTCTGGAACCGGCCCAGGAAGTCGACGGCGACCTTCTTCTTCTCGTTGTCGCCGCTCCGCATGGTCAGCATGGCTGCCAGCACGTTGGGGACCGCAAAGGTCTCCTGGGGTCCGTTGGACGCCATGGTGATGGGTGTGATCGGGTCGCGGGGGGTAACGAGAGTGTCGCGTCGTGTCGCGGGTGTGGGTGCGCCCAGCGTAGCGTGTGGTGTGGTGGTGGTGCGGCCGCCGCTGCGAGCTGCAGAACCGAGATGCGAAATGCAATATGCGTGCCCCTCCCTCCTACTGTATTCCTGCTTGGTTCCTCCACTGACGGACTGCCGGAAAGACGAAGCTCGGGAAAGGCGCGCGGGGAAGGAGGTGCTGCTGCCCGAGGTGGTGTTGGGAGGGTGGTGATGTTGGGTCGGGTGTGTGGCGTCGTCGTCGCCGAAATGGGCTCAAGCAGCGTCAGGCCTGGAAGGAGTGCCGCGGAGCTGGGGGAAGGTGGGGTGTCCTTGGCTCAGTCAAGATTTCTGGCGATGTTGGGAGGTCCCTCCTGCTTCACCGGGGAAAACGGAGACGTCAGGCTGCCTTGCGCACTGCCCCACCCTGGCGGGACGGCACTGCTGCGAAAAAGGAGGGGCACGGGCACGGACCAACAGAGGCTCTTCCTTGCGCCGCCCCGGCACGCTCCGTTTCGCAGCTGACAAGCAGCTCCGCCAGATTTATTCCACGGCACGCTGGGCGCGACAAGCATCAACCACAAGCAGCAACGACAAGCAGCAACGACAAGCAGCAACGACAAGCAGCAACGACAAGCAGCAACGACGAGCAGCACGGCAGCCAACCCCATTAATTTCCCCGACAAACACCCATAAACCACACACAATGACTGGCAGAGGTGGTGGCGGTCGCCGGGTTCTTTTGCCCCCTATTAACTTTCTCTTTCGGCTTTTGCAACAGCGCACGACGGTTCAGATCTGGCTCTACGAGCAGCTGTCGATCCGCATCATTGGCACCATCCGGGTACGAGGCCCGACTGTCGCTTGGATTCCGCAGCGCTGACAGAGTACCTAGGGGTTTGATGAGTTCATGAACCTGGTTGTGAGTGGCGTGTCTCGCCGATAGTCCGAAGCGCGAACCAGGCTGACCCGGCTCGGTAGATCGACGACGCGATTGAGGTCAAGCAGATGTCCAAGACGAACGCTACGGAGACAAGGAGGCCGTTGGGGGTATGTTTCCATCGGAGCAGCACTAGGCGCGGCACAATTGCTGACTGGGGTGTAGCAAATCCTGCTCAAGGGCGACAACGTGTCTCTCATCCAGAGCGTGTCCGGGTGAGGGACCCGAGGCACGAAATCGACGACGACCAGACTACGAAATGGGATAACCAGGGACAGCGGGGACAGGCGCACGGAAACACCGGTGTGGGATCAGTCTGTTTTATTGTTGGCAGGAGCAAGCGGGCCCTTGATCTCGCCGTTCCCGAGGATGAGGCAATCCAGAGGTTGATCTAGGGGCCCAACAGGTACCGCCCCCTCGGATGGAGATAGGAACTGCTCATACAGGGCTAAGCCAAGCAGCAATACAGGGGACTCGTGCTGCCCAAGCGAACCCGCCTTTAGCCCGTGCCGAAAAAGAAAGTAGTCATAGAAGCCCTTGCCGTGCCCGAGCCGCCTCACGGCGCCGCTGTCGCGGTCCGTGTCGAAGGCGACGCCCGGCATCAGGACGAGATCCAGCAGCGTGCTGTCGGCGTGTGCGGCATCGGGCCCGCGGAACACCCGCTGCCTCTGGGGGACGGTCGCGGGGTCGATGCTCGGGATGCCCCATTTGTCCGGTCGCAGCGACTCGTAGTCGGCGAGGTCCCTTAGCCGGACCATGTCCATGACGCGTGATGGGAGGCCCGGGGCTGGGGCAGGGTTCTTATGGAGGTAAGGGATGAAGACCTCCTTCCCGGCGGCCAGAGCGTCCCTCACTATGGCGTCTGTCTGGACCTCGCCGGTGGGCATGGAGAGGAAAATGCTCACTCGCCGAGCGCTCACGTAGGCGCTGAGGGTCTTGAGCGTGCCGTGGACGGTGGAGCCTGGCGATGCATGCTTAGCGGTGTTACGGCGAGGGGAGCGGCCCTGTGAGGCGGAGACCCGTACTCTGCGAGACGATGGAGTCGTGGGACACGGCGCTGAGCTTGTGCTTCATGGCAGCCCGGAGCTGGTGTTTGGCGGCGTTGAGCGACGCCATGGTGTCGTCGTCGGCTGCATCAGACATGAGGCACGGAGATGTGCTGGTTGCTGTTTGGTTAGGTTAGGTAGCTCTGTGGAAGGCTCAGCTCCGTCATATGTCCGGAATCCTGGAAATGCCGTGCTTGTAATCAACAGCGATGCGGATTCGCCGAGTGAGGTGACTGGCAGAAAGCGGATGCGCCCGATGAAAGAAGCGACCCAACTTGGCGGCGCACTCCAGTTAATACGAAATACAATACACAATACAGAATCTTTCATCTACCTCGGTCAGTCAATGATTGCGTGACTCCTGAGGTCTCTTATAAGGAGCCAATTCGGCATATCGTTATAGTTTGAACCCTCAATGGCCTGGAAGTCCAAGCTATGCTGCCCCAGCTCCCTTTGACTCGGTTTGTACAGACTACTGGAGTTGGAGGAGGTTCATCAACTGGGTGACACGAATGCAGAAGGAATACGTGTAATTACAGCTGCTCTCTTGCACTCATGCCAAGGCGCGCCACTCCCCAGCGGACAGGGGTCGCTGTGGGGCTCCGACATGCTTTCAGCGCTGCAGGCCTGCTCCGGTGGTCTTCCGTTCAACAATTGCCCCGGAGCTGGGACGAAGCCACTGACGTTATTCGTTGTTTGTGAAGTCCACCCGCAACTGAAACCTTTCGATTGCCATTCGATTGAGCAGCACGCAGCCAGCAGGCGATGCCAATCCCATCCCTCTTTTGCATTCCCGCTGTCCCACAGTCCCACAGTCCCGCTGCCCATCTCTGCCATCCAATGCCATCCTCGTCCCCCGCTCGCCCCGTTGCGGTCCCTTCCTTGGTCGTCGAGGTCGTCCTCTCTCTCGGTGACCCCCCCGGTCACGTCTCGGTCATCCCGCCGTCGCACCCACACCACCACCCGAGTGCGTCCGACCTGTCTTGCCTGCATTCTTCCCGGACCTTCCGAGCCCGCGCCGCCCTATGACGTTCCCCGGCGGCTCTCGCGCTCGGTCGGGCCACTTGGATCAACAGGCCGAGCAGCAGCTCCATCCTGGCTCGCCTGGCCAGGGAATCCCGCTGCAATCCCTGAGCGCGGGACCCGCCAGTGCATCCACTAGCACACCCGCATTGGCATCGAGAAAAGACCCCACGCCGCCGTCTGGGCCTGGGTTTTCTGCCCCTCCTCTCCACACCACCTACGACCACGACCCCAACGACCCGTCGCTGCCACCGCACGACCGGGCCGACCTTGGACGTGCCGACCCCCATGGCCGCCGAACCGCCTCGTCGTCGACCCTGCCAACGGCTGACCAGACCGAGACCGACCCCTGGAGCGAACCGGCACCCGGCCTCATGACCGGGGATCCTCCCCCGCTACGCTCGGCCGCGGGCTTCAGCACTCCTTCCTACGGCTCCATCACCCCGCGCCCCTCGGAAGACAGCGCCGACGAGGGCCCCACCACGCCTCTGGTGCGGTCACGGAAGCCCTCGGATGCCAGCCAGAGCCCGTTGGGCGAGTACGGCCTGAGACGCCGCCGCGATGGCTCCCAGGGCAGATCGCCGGCCTCGCGGCGGCGGCCGAGGCAATCGGAGGAACTGGGCGGCTCCACCACCATCGGTGGGCTCGAGGGCCGCTTCGGCACCACCGAGACGTCACTGGTGAACGACCTGGCCAAAGACCCCGAACCCGACGACGATGGCGACGACGACCGGTCCTACGTGTTCGACTCGGACGTCGACGGCGAGGAAGACCCGCCAGACAACTCTCCATACGCCCAAGTCAGAGCCTCCGTCTCGCCCACCGACAACACCAGCCTGTCCATCAACACGCCCCGCATGTGGGCGCTCTCCATACTCTTCTCCATTCTTGGATCCTCGACCAACTTGTTTTTCTCTTTGAGATACCCTAGTGTTGCAATCACGCCCGTCATAGCATTGTTAATGGTTCACCCCCTGGGTCTCTTGTGGGACTACTTCCTGAAGCGCTCCGACGACCCACCAGAAGAATACGTCGACGGATTCCGGAGCGAGACGACGTCGACGGCGAGCTCAGAGCACCGCCGTCCCTTCGTTCCACGGGAGCAGAGAGGCAGACTCGATCGGATGCGGTTGTGGCTCGCCCAAGGCCGCTGGAACGAGAAAGAACACAGCTGCGTCTATGTGAGCAGCAACGTCTCGTTCGGCTTCGCCTTTGCGACCGACGTCATTGTCGAGCAGACGCAATTTTACAAGCAGGAGGCCAGCATCACATACCAGCTGCTTCTCACCCTGTCCACACAAATCCTGGGCTATACCTTCGCCGGGCTCACGCGGCGCTTCCTTGTCCGTCCGAGCGGCATGATCTGGCCGGGCACCCTCATGTCGGCCGCCATGTTCACCACCCTCCACAAGGAGGAGAACAAGGAGGCCAATGGCTGGCGCATCAGTCGTTGGAAGTTCTTCTACGCCGTCTGGCTGGCCGCCTTTCTCTTCTACTTCTTGCCGGGCCTCCTGATGCCCGCGCTGAGTTACTTCAACGTGATCACCTGGTTTGCCCCGGACAACGTCGTCGTTGCCAACTTGTTTGGTGTCGTCTCCGGCTTGGGCCTATTCCCCTTGACCTTTGACTGGGCCCAGGTCGCCTACATCGGGTCGCCGTTGCTGACCCCTTTTTGGGCTGCCATGAACGTGGTCGGCGGTCTCGTCGTGGTCATGTGGATCGTTGCGCCCATCGCGTATTACAGCAACTGGCTGTACTCGTCGTACATGCCGATTCTGTCGGCTGCCGTGTTTGACAACACCGGAAACGTGTACGACGTCAGCAAGGTCCTGACCAAGGACTTTTTGTTTGACCGCGAGGCCTATTCCAAGTACAGCCGCGTGTTTCTGCCCATCACCTACGTGCTGAGCTACGGCGTGCAGTTTGCCGGCCTCGCATCGCTGCTGACGCATACCATTTGCTGGCACGGGAAGGACATATGGGCACAGTGGAAGCGGTCGCTGGAGGAGACGTCAGGGGAGCCAAAGGGGACCTACCAGCCAGTGTCTGAGCCAAGTGAAGGCCCGGCTAGGCCCTCTAACGGAGGTGGCCCCGTGGGGGTCAGCCGGTCGTCTCTCAGCATCGACAATCTCATGAACCGTGAAGACGTCCATAATCGCTTGATGCGGCGGTACAAGGATGCCCCGATGTTGTGGTACCTAATGACATTTGTGTCTATGACCGCAATTGGCATCTTTGTCGTTGAATAGTGAGCCTCCCACTCCGCTGATTGGACATCTTCCTGGCCGTCAACTAACACCATCCGCCCCAGCTACCCAATCCACCTCCCCTGGTACGGCCTGCTCCTCGCCCTGGGCATCTGCACCATCCTCTTCATCCCCATCGGCATCATCATGGCCGTCACCAACCAGCACTCCTCCATCTACCTCATCTGCCAGCTCATCGCAGGCATCATCTTCCCGGGCCGCCCCGTCGCCAACATGGTTTTCGTCACCTACGGCTACATCTCCTCGGCTCAGGGCATCAAATTCGCCGCGGACCTCAAGCTCGGCCACTACATGAAAATCCCGCCGCGCATCCTCTTCGCCGTGCAGCTCATCGCAACAATCGTCTCCTCCCTCACCCAAATCGCCGTCCTCAACTGGATGTTCCGCAATATCCCCGGCATCTGCACCCCACAAGCCATCAACGGCTTCACCTGCCCGATCGCGCGCGTGCACTTCAACGGCTCCATCCTCTGGGGCGTCGTCGGACCCGCCGAGTTCTTCGGCCCTAACGCCACCTACCGCCCGCTGGTCTACGCCTTTGCCGTCGGCGCGCTGCTCCCCCTACCGCTGTGGCTCTACGCCCGCAACCGTCGCGACTCGTGGCTGCGCAAGATCAGCCTGCCCGTGCTCTTCGGCTCGCTGGGCTGGATCCCACCCGCCACGGGGCTCAATTTCTCCGTCTGGGCTGTCGTGTGCTACGTGTTCAATTATCTCATCAAGAAGCGTGCGCCGCAGTGGTGGGCCAAGTATACCATGACGCTGAGCGCCGCGCTGGACTCCGGGCTGGCGTTTGGAATTGTGGTCGTGTTCTTTGGGTTTGTCTACCCTGGTGTTGTCAAGGGGTTCAGCTGGTGGGGGACCGAGGTGTATAAGAAGGGGTGTGACTGGCAGGCGTGTGCGTATCGGGTGTTGCCGGAGGGGGGAAGGTTCGGGCCGGAGGTTTGGTAATCCGTGTTAAGGGGGAGGAAGACGCGGGCTTTTGGTTATCTGAGATGTTTGAGATGTGGTTTGGCATGGCTTGGTTTTTATGAGACATGAAAAGCGTTTCTTGGGTGTTCTGTATAATAGTAGTTCGCATCCTGTAGATGGTCCGCATTATGTGGCGTTGGCTGGTTCAAAATGGACGGAGTGCATTGCTTGGGGAGGTTACGGAAGAAAACTGAACATTATCAAGCGAAGACAAAACGGGGCAAGGTGTACATAAATATACCGATATCTCTGAGCCTGGACAAGACGTCCTTCTCGCTTTTCACACCTCCATTGCCCAGGTTGGCTTGGTGGACAATACGAGGGATGGCGCGCAAAACACTGGGATACGAGATCTGGTGCATCGAATCCAACGCCAGCTTCAAGACTCAACCAACCACCTAAAACGCTCAATTCAAGCCAAGATCCACTCGCTGATGCATAGCTAACACCCTAACCAACCTCTTCGGAATGCTACAAAAGAAAAGACCACGGCTTCCGCCGCACAGAGAGAGTGTATATCCTTCCAACAAAAACAACAAATAAAATCACCTTTTCGGGACCCTCCCGTCCACCACCGCTTTGAGCACATCGAGGTGCTCCTCAGTCACGCGAATCGCCTCCTTGAGCTCCCGCTCGTCCATCCTCTCCTCCCGGAGCTTCTCCTCGACCGTTCTTGGGTCGACGCTCCGCTTCCTAAGCGGCGGGTCCGTCCCGAGCCGCTCCAGGCCCGCGCGCTCCTCGATCCACCGCCACAGGTCGCTCTCCTCGCGCCGCCACATCTCCTCGTACGCCGCGAGCCGCTGCGGCGCGTTCGCGTACGCCGGGTCGTGGCTGTACCGCGGCGCGCCCTGGCGTGTGCCGAAGCCGAACCACGATGCCACCAGCAGGCCGACCAGCAGGCCGTACATGACGTTGCCGGTGAGGATCGGGCGGATGGTGTCGACGACGGGGCTGAAGATGGGGCGGACGGGCTCGAAGAGGCCCCAGCTCTGCTTGGCCGAGACCTTGGCGGCGCCGTCGCCGTCGCCGGTCGGGCTCGACACCAGGGCCGACTTGCTCTTGCGGCTGCGCTTCTTGCCGCGGGCAGCGGCGCCGTTGAGAGTGCTGGCCCGCGTGCGGGACGAGACAGCGGCTTTGAGCCCGGCGAAGAGGTCCTTGCAGTATTGCGTCTGACCCTCGTTTGCGCCGCGTTCGATGGCACCTGGGTGGGTTAGCATCGGTCAGTGAAATGGGGAGCGAGACGGAACGTACCCTTGAGCCAGCTCTTGCCGGACCATTCTATGAGGTTGTTGACCTGGATGCGGGTGCCGTTGTTTTCGGCCCACGTCAGGCAGTACTTTGTCTTGACGACAAAGATGTTGCCGCTAGGGACGTCGGGGTTCTGCGTGCTGACGAGGACGTTGACGGCCTTCTCGAGGTCGATGTGCTCAAGCTGCTCGGTGACGATGCACTTTGTCTGCTTCGGCCCTATCGGTGCGTAGAGCGGCTTGATGTACGTGTAGTTGCGGGTTCTGACTTCGTCCGTCAGGCCACGCTTGTCTTCCAACTGGAGATCAGTGCATTTCTGGTCCACCGTGAGCCAGCGGCCCATCCAGGCAGCCGAGGCCGGACCAAACAGCATAGTATACACCTTGCCCAGGGGCGCGGGGATCACATCGTCTCCTAGCACCTTTTCGAAGTGCGTGGCGGCGTCCCCGCAGTCTGTTGGCGCATGTGCGGCGGGCCCCGGGAAGTCGGTGACGCCCGGAAGCACACCGTCGTCCACCTTTTCCAACGGCGCCACCACCGCGCCCGACACCTTGCGCGCGGCAGGTTTCTCGGCGAGATCCGTCGCGGGTCCATCCGACGGCGGCCCGGTGGCTTGGCCATGTCCCTCATCCTCATCCTCGTCATACACGTCGTCTTCGTCGTCTTCGCTTTCGTCGGACCCCGATATGCTGTGGGTACCCGTGACAGACACCGACTCAACGTCTACCTTTTCGGTCCGGTCACCGCCTGGCTCCTCCAGACGGACGCCGTTCAGCGAGCTCTGCAGCTGGGGATGGCCAAGCTTCCAGATCTTGATGATGAGGTCGTAGGTGGTGTCACGGCTGGCGAACGAGGCAAAGACGTGCTTGGCATGCAGTGTGGAGATCTCGAGCCCGTTCTTGAATACCAGGGCCGTGCTCCGCTTCTCGACGGCGACAATCTCATCGAAGCTCATCACAAGCGTCGTCACCCAGCCCAGAATGTTGCTGCTGAAGCACAAGTGGCCCTCGGATATGTACAGCCGCCCGTGGGCTAGAATCTCACGTTGGAGCGCGCAGCTGTAGTCCTCAATGAGGTAGTCGTCATCCGGCACGCTTTTGAACAGCACGTGGAAGTCGCGGTTCCGCTTCTTATTGGCAACGGCGAACCCGGTGAGCTTCGGGGCATTGCCCGGGCCGCCGGCTTGGCCGAACGACGAGTGCGCGGCCGCGATAGCAGCGCCGACGGTGCTCGTGGCCGTGGTCCCGTGGGTGGCAATACTACTCCCGCGGTTCCTGCGGTGGCCCATGGCACTGCGTACACTGCCGCTGCGTTGAATTCCGGTTTTGCCCTCGTACACGCTGCCAGCTGGCGGTGTCTGCTCGCCGCCAATGGCTTCGTGGAACGACCGTGGCCGAAAGACATGAGGGTCTTCGGGAGGGTCGACAGTGTGAGGTTCCATGGGCGCGGACTCGGACCTCGCTCTAGTCTCGGTCTCGACAAACCGTGCCGTCACGGGACTCGGTGCTACACTCGGCGCATCGGCAATGCCCAACTGGCTGAGACTGAGGTCGCCCATGCCGAGCGTCTTGACGGCGGGCTCCTTCGGCTCGGTGGACGGCTGTTGCGAAGCTACTGATTCGACCTCAACCGAGTCTGGCACCACCCTCTCGGCCTGCTCCTTTACAGGCGTTCCCTTGTTCTTGTTGACGCCCTGGGCGAGGGTCGGGATGGTGGTGCTGAGCTGGTTGGCGGTGTTTTGGACGGCCGAGAACATAGAGGAGAAAAAGGTGGCTGCAGGGTTGCCAGGCGAGGCTGGCGCGTTCTCGGGTGTCGGCGTCAGGGGTGGGGCAGCGACGGTGGAGAGCTTACTCGGACCGGCATTGGAGCCCGCCCTCCGCCTCTGGGTGATCATGTTCCCTGCTAGGACCGCATCAGCGGGGCGACGTGGGCTGCTCGATGATGCGCTCCCTGGACGGGCCTCGGTCGGTGTCGGGGGGGTGTTAACAATCACCGGCGTTGACGGCTCGCCCGGCGGCGTCCGGGGGGGCACGAGCGGTTCGGGCTTCTGGGCTCGTGAGAGAGTTCGGCTTGAGACGGCAGACGGCTTGGGTTCGGGGTCGGACCTCGGGATCGGTGCGACCTCTGGATTGGTTTCTGTGGCGGTGATCTTCTCGGACGAGCTCTTCTTCGGTTTAAAGACGCCTCGGAGCCGGTTGGTGGACGAGGATCGCTTTGGGCGGAGTTCGGGCGGCCCGAGGCTGGTCCGGCTCCGTGCAAGCCCGGGGGAGGATTCGAGGCTGTCGGCGCTTTCGTAGGAGAGTGTGGACGAGCGTGTGGGTATGAGCACCTCGGGGTTGTGGGCGGCCTGCACGAGCGGCGACGAGGTCGTCAGGTAGCCGATCTGGGACGGATGCGGAGAGATGGCGACGGGCCTTTCGGTGTTGTTGGTGCTGGCGAGCGGGAGTGATGTCAGTCAGTTGGTTGCTGCAACAGTGCAGGGCCAGCCCCTCTAGGAATACAAAGAAAACAAATGGTGCGGCGACGACGAGTCCGGGAGGCTCGGGATGCTTAAAATGGGTGCGTAAGAGGGGATGAGGCTGATGACGACGGCCAACGGCGAGGAGGAAACGCCCCTTGGGGGAGGCGCAGGCCAAGCGTTGAAGCCAAGGTGGGCCAAGCTCGCAGCTAGCCAGCATCCGCGTATTTTGCACGCCAACTCTGTGCTCTGCGGTCTGTCATGTACGTGTATTCTGTCCGTGTATTCCTGCACAGACGGCGAATATTCTGTATTCTGCACTTCGTGCACAGTACTCCGTACCGGCCTGCCTCTCCCGCTGCCAAGCAAGAAGTGGCCGGCAGCCAAGAGGGCCGAGCGAAAACAGGCAATTCGGACGAATAGGCTGGGGGCGGGCAAAAGGCAGAATCACTCACGCTTCCGGGTCCGAGTCGTCCACGGCGGGGTCGGTGTTGGTGCTCCTCAAGCTCCCGTTGAGCGAGCCTTTGAGCGAGCCGTTGAGCGAGTTGGTCTCACTGCTGGGGCCGCTGCCTGGGGGCGTACTGCGCCTGGCGCTGCCGCCTCCCTGCGGCGCATCATCATCGTGGTGGAGGCTGTTCAACAGCCCCGACGAACTCGAGGATGCCCTGTTCCGGCGCCGTTTTGCGGCGATGGACTTTGGCAGAAGCTTCCCCAGGCCGTTGCTGTGGCCGTCCATTGTCGAGAATATCAGGGTTGCGATGAATACTGCGTGTGTGATGGCGCTGTGCGATGTCGACGGTTGAGCCGTGCAACGCGTGAGACATGAGCTCAATGCGCCCCGACACAGCTCAGCAGGTCTCCGTCATAACGTCACCGATCAGGGAACGGGGGCGCCAAGAGTAAGGGCACTACCCGTCGGCATCGGCGGGATTCGGGCGGTGGGCAGTGGGCAGTGGGCAGGATGGCGGGTGGAGGTTGCTGTGTAAAATTGAGAGTTGTGAGAAAAAAGAAGAATCAGAGATTGGTATGGGCCGATTGCTCGATGGCGCGGCGAACCCCTCGAAGTGTTTGATGTTGGCTGGGTTTGGCTCTTCAACGTCCACTAGCGGTTCACGTTGCAGCCTTTCCAGGATCCACTGGGGTCTGCGACAGGCCGACAGCACGGCTGATGATGCTGCCCGCTCTCGCTGCTGCAGAAACGGCAGGCCGCAGCGAACTGGGAGCGGGGGCGAGAATAAAGTGGAGAAGCCGCTGCGGCCGCTGCACTAACAATCAATAGCTGAGCTTCCAGTGGGTCAGCCCTATGACACTCAGCTCAACCCCCCGCCATCCTCGACCACCCATTCCAGCCGCAGCAACATCAAACATCAACACCAACCCGCAATGTGATACCGACTTGGCAGGACATGGAGTCGTCATCTCTCACCAAGGTATGCCCCGGGTCGACCTCGTTTTATTTTCTAGCTAACCGCTCAGGCACACGACCACGCCCGCGCGGCGGCCATTGCAACACAAACGTCCGACACGACCGTCGCCATCAACGAGCACGCTCAGGCCGCCGGCGAATTTGCAAACGCCTCCCAGTCTACGAGCAGCACCGAGGCTCTGCGCACCCTGAAACTACTGGAGCAGCACCACAGGCGCCTCTCGGAGCTGTTGAAGCTGCCCACCGGCCCGACAAGCCAGGCCAGCAGCACCGATGACATCCCGGAGGAGGACGAGAAGGAGGGGAGGGGACAAGATGAGGCCACGTCGGCGCAGTCTCTGAAGGAATCGGCGACTGCCGCCTCCAAGAAACCTGCCACTGCGAAGCCCCCGCCGACCCTGTCGCACCAGCGATACCCCGGCCGCAACCTGTCGTCCTCGATTGCAAACAATTTGGCATCGGCACGCGGCATCAGGGCGAGGTATAGCACACAGCCGCTGACCCCGAGCATGTCCAACGACCAGGCCCCGGGAAGCCTCGAGGTGCATCCCCGCAGGGAGGGGTCGGTGAAGAAGAAGCCGTCGGAGCCGTCGCGGAAGCCAAGCTGGGTGCCCCCGGTCATCCAGGAAGACACCGTCAGCGAGCCCGCGAAGCCCGAACCAAGCAGCCCAACGCCGAGCGAGGATGGATTCTCGAGGTTCTACAGTACCTTTGGGAGTCTTATCAACCGCCTCTCAGCGCCTCTGGCCTTTGCCGGTCTCCCCTTGACTCCTGAGGACCCCCCACCTGCCCCCGCC
>FTCU01001055.1_pt1 | contig 41073 bp, 47 predicted proteins | sample 1639521 | NCBI WGS metagenome assembly FTCU01 (sample SAMEA3914864, study PRJEB12502) | metagenome | biome: forest; material: soil | place: USA | collected 2012-03-12 | depth 0.3 m
CCGCCACCCCCCATCCCAGCGAGAGACACGAGGGGTCATCGTCGGAATAGTGGGCCATTCCCGTTGCTGTTGCACGGGAGGTCTCGTAACTGACGTTATGTACCGCGCAAGGTTCACACACGCAACAGCGGGCTCTGAAGCAGGACACACCTGAGTGCCGGTGCTTGTTCTACCTATGACGTAACGCGCTGCCGCAAGCTCTCGGTCGGGCTGGGGGCCGGCCCACTCCCGCCGAGTTCCACCCTCACTCACTCCAGGACTCTCCACCACGCCCAAACACCCAGCCGAGCCAGCGAGCCAGGCACGCCAGGCTCCCGGGAAGACGCCGCATGATGTTGCTGCCGGGCTTGTTTTCATCATGGCGCGCGCTCCGCCCCCTCGAGGGACCGCGGACCCGGGCGGCCGGGGCTGCTGCCAATGGCAGACTGCAGATCGACACACGGCTGCCGTCATCGCCCAAGCATTCAATTCTGCAAGCCCTCATTCCCCGACAGCGCGGCCCATCTTAGCTCGGCTTGGCTCGCTCGACTGCAATGCTCTGCACGGCCGGCTCGCCGGGTGGGTTTGGGGTGTGTGTGAATCATGGAAAACAATGTGGTCCGGGCTGCCGTCCCTGGTCACGTCACTTCTCCGGTCCATAGACTCCATACGGCGTAACCTTCGAGGCGCCGGGCATGCGATGCCGCGCGACGCCGCAGACGCAATGCGCCAGGCTGCGCGCTGATGCGTGTGGCTGCATCCCGGGAACCCGGGGTGGAGAGGCTACGTACGGGGCTATTGGAGACTACTGTAGTATGCCATGTCGTGGGATTCCTTCAGCTGGACCCTGAGGAGAGTCCAGACCAAGCTCGACCAGCTTTCCTTCCAGCTTGCTGTTCGGTGGCAAACTCGACACCGGCCCCGTTCGTCGTTCGCCCATCCCAGCCCCCGGCTTGGCTGAGCCTGGTTTGCAACTTCGCCGCCGCGGGCCATCCCATCACCGGCATCGTCACTACCTTTTCTTGGGACGAAGTTGTGGACTTTGGCGGCTCTCTATCTGCCCCATAAATTCTCCCCCCCCCCCCCCTGATTCACCCACGCTCTCTCCACATTTTCTTCCTAGAATCGGATATCTTGGTCCCTGCCAGCCTAGTGTACTGCCTACACGGTCACCAGATATCTATCTCACCTTCGAGTACTTCTTCTTCCATTCGCCATTGCTGCCGAGAGCAACCGGGTATACATCTTCCAGCACCCTCGGCCGAGAAGCACCAAAATCAACACCGGATCCAGGGGGGGCGTTCTCGTCGACCAATCCCGCACCCTGACGACAGAGCTTGAGAGACCTGCGAGCCGTCCCCGAGACGGGGCTCCCTCGTCCCACCCGGTTCTAGAACCCCCGGTATTTCCCATCGCTAACTGGTCGACACTGGGAGGCCTGACCCGCCCCTTCCTCCCTCTCGAGTGCCGAGCCTAACCAACGGTTTGGCCACCCGCACTCGAGCCACACCAGGCGGTGCAGATCCGTGACATCTCCACGGCTTCGGCCCAGTTCAGATCCCTGTGGTGCGACTCAGCCCAGGTCGAGAGAACCGAAGGAAGCCACAGGAAGAGACAGGTGCTCGCCGCTCGCCTGTACGCCACTTGACTGCAGGAGCCTTTCTCTCGCGTGTCCTCTCTGGAGATCCCCTTACGCCGTTGGGTGCCCAACCAGGCCCGCTGCTTGTGTTCGCGCCCGAGCCTCAACTTGGCACGGCGATATACCTATCGCCATCCCGTGGGTTTGCCACCTCGAGACCCTCGGCAGCTTCTCACGACTTTCCTCGGCCTACGCTTCGGCCGAGACGTCCCACAACAACTCCCAGATCAAGTCTTCAGGAGCCCCACCACCCCTCCCAGCTCCGACTGTTTGAGCTGCTGTATCGCTACCCGCTTTGAATTGTGGCGAAGAGCTGCCTGTGGCTTGGAAGGGCGTGTCTGTCTCCTCGGGCACCCTCTCCCCTTGCTCAGCACTCCTCTCTCCCGCCACTCCGTCGTGGCGCTGAGCGCACGCCGGGCATTGTCACGTTCATTTTCAGCCCCATCTCCAGCTTAAGCTTCAGTTCTCCCTCCCCTCGGAAAGGAGGACTGGAGTACGGATCGTTGAAAGAGGAGCGAGTGTCCGTGTTCTTAGGTTCGCAGCCCCCGCCGCTCCCATGGGAGACAAAGCAACTCAGACAGGTGCTCCGGTGGAGATGCCTCAACAGGACGCTTCCGACGCCGCGCCGCCAATATCTCAGCATAGTGGGCCAGACTGCCTCGCAGCTGAGCTCTCGCCCGCTTCGGCGGTGCCGTACGCCATATACCCCGAGCAGCCCACCAGCTCCCGACACGCCTTCGCATCCCAGCTCGACATGGCGTATCAACAACAGAGAAACGCCCCATTCGACATGAGCGCCATGGCCAACACGCTGCCACAAGGGCCCTACCGAGCACAGCCATACAATCCCGGCCACCAGATGCTCCCCGGCTCGTTTGGAACACCGACTACGATGAGCCCGATGGCCGCACCGCAATACTACATCCCACAGCAGGCTCATATGGGGCAGTTCTACACGGCGCCATTGCCAGCCCAGCCGCCTTCGACCCTGCCGCCCGGGGCCGATCTGAGCTACTATCCGAGTCCGGTGATGATGAGCCAGCAACTTCACACAGGGCCTCAGTACTACTATCCGCCCCAAGCCCAGTTCCCCGGGAATTCTCACTATATCCAAGGGCAGCCTGCTCCGGTGCAGTATGGATTGGGTTTCCATCAACAACCAGACATGAGGTTCCGGCAGCCGCAGCCAGGCGGTCATGAGACGAACCCTTCGTCGCCTGTATCGCACATCACTGGTCAAGTTTCCGCAGGGGCAACCAGGCTTCACCAGAACATCGTCAGAGGGCCGCCGAGGAAGCCACGGCAGAGCGGTAAGCGCCATCCCCGGCTGGAGTATGCCCCGGGACCGAGAGCTGACACCTTCCACGACTAGGACACGCCATCTGGATCGGCAATCTCCCACCGCAGACAGGTCTGATGAGCCTCGTGCACCATGTATGCAAGGAGACCGAAGGGCTGGAGTCGCTGTTCCTGATCTCCAAGAGCAACTGCGCTTTTGCAAACTTTGGCGACGAGCAGTCTTGCTCGGCGGCCCAGCGAAAACTGCACGACTCCAAGTTCATGACAGTGCGCCTGGTGAGTAGGCTCCGCAAGAGCACCGTGGAGGGACCCGCGGGTGTCACGGCCCCGACGGGGCCGGCGGCGTCGGCGCCACAGACAGGAGCTCCGCAGGAAGCGAGCATTTCCGGAGGCGATGGCCACGAGGCCAAGGAGACCGGAGCTGCCACACCTACGCTGTCCCCAACCGCCACGGAAGCGAAGGCGACGGGCCCTCTGGCGCACGGCGGGTCTCTTCAGAGGGACAGGTTTTTCGTCCTCAAGAGCTTGACCGTCGAAGACCTCGAGCTGAGTGTTCGGACAAAAATCTGGGCCACACAGTCACACAACGAAGAGGCGCTAAATTCGGCGTTCCAGGTGAGTGGCCGGATCCGCCCTTGTGCGGTACCAACGCATGCTGACCCCCAAACGCCATCCTGGACAGACGTCGGACAACGTGTACCTCGTATTCTCGGCGAACAAGTCTGGCGAGTACTTTGGCTGCGCCCGCATGGTATCGGCCATCAACGAGGACCCCGCGGCTGCCATCGAGTTTGCGCCAAGCGCGCAGCCGACTGGCGACGTCGACCTCCCCAAAGCGATACCGACGGAGCCAACCGAATTCGCACCCAAGGGCCGCATCATCGACGATTCAGCCCGCGGCACCATATTCTGGGAGGCCGACCGGGGCGACAAGGCGGGGTCCGATGGCGAGCAGGATGACGAGGACTCGAGCGGCTCGATGGGCGGGGACACGGCTAGCATCCGGAGTGGGGAGGAGGAGGGCAGCATATCGGAGGCGAAGCCATGGGGCAAGCCGTTCCGGCTCGAATGGCTGTCAACCGCGAGGCTCCCGTTCTACCGCACCAGGGGGCTGAGGAACCCCTGGAACTCCAACCGGGAGGTCAAGATTGCGAGGGACGGGACTGAAGTTGAGCCGTCGGTTGGTAGGAGGCTGGTTGGGCTGTTCAACAGGGGGCAAAGCCCTGCCTCGGGCATCCATGTGCCCGTAGCGCAGTCGATAGGGCCTTCCGTTCTCCCCGGCGGGTATCCCCCGGGGGCAATGCGATAGTGAGTGCCGGATCAGGGTACTACTGACATGGCCCCCTGAGCCTCAGGTCGTGGTGACAGGGCGAGAGCGCGGGTGGATGGATGCCTTGTCCGAATACTCGATTAGGTATGTAGGGAGGTATCGAGGCGTCCTCCAGCGCTGTTTTGTTTTTATCTGGCGACTACTGTCGTATCATCACAATGTACATACACGGAGAAGCAGCGAGGCCATGCCGCCAACCCGCCAACTCGGGCACGAAATCCCTCGGCCACCATTCGTTGCTCAGGGGGCGCGGCGATGGATGGCAAGGAAGAAAGTCAACATGCAGCGTCGGCGACATTCTCGCCAAGCCTCCCTGGTCAACATTGCCCATTTGCGCTACACTACACATACACTACGAGAACCTTGCTGGCCCCGTCTGAAAAGGGGCGGCAAATGTGAGCAGTGGTTTGAGGGTATGACGTCACCGCCACGACCCCTGGGGTCCGGTAGCTCAGGTGGGAACCGAGGCCCCACCCGTTGGGCGGCGCTTCTCGAAGCAACAGCACGGAGCTCCTTCCATAGTCCAGTGAGCCTGTGTAGCAGTTGACGTCAACGCTCCATGCCTTCCACAAGACAGAATGACCATGTACACATAGGTAGCGAACCCCTGGAATGGCCCACAAACTTTAGTGGTCTCAGGGGTTTCGCAGACCGCCCGCTCGAGCGTTGCATGGCTCTCCGCCTGGAAGGTTCCAGGGGCTTCGGTGGGACTGCACCAAGTGCATCCAGCCTCCTGCTGAGGCCGCGCCTTCGGTCTTCCTGTAGATTCAACCCAGTTCTAGAATCGTCGTGAGATTTCCTTCGCGCTTCTTGGGGGGGAAGGGGGGGGGTAACGTGTGAGCCTTGCGTGTATATAGACATGTCCGCAGTCTCGCTCCGTCGCAACCATCAACCAGCTCCTCAGCCTTCCACAACCAGCATCCAAGCCTGCAGACCACTCTCGTGAACACTCTTCGGCACTCGCAACCCCATCCGAGCAATACAACCGCTCTCCGTCAAACCACCCATCAAAATGCCACTGTTCCCTCACAGCCTCTACAACGCGGACCCGAGCTTCACTCCGCTCTTCCGCCTCCTGGACGACTTTGACAGCTACAGCCGCGAAACCGGCAGCGGCAACAACGAGCGCCCTCGCCAGCGCGGCCGCCATCATGCCAGCCCCCTCAGCCCCAAGTTCGACATGCGAGAGACGGACAACGCCTACGAGCTCCACGGCGAGCTCCCCGGCATCGAGCGCGACAAGGTCAACATCGAGTTCACGGACCCCCAGACCTTGGTGATCCGCGGCCGCACCGAGCGCACTTACACGACCGGCACCCCTGCCGCCGGCCTCATTGAGGATGGCACGCAGAAGGAGGCCGACACCACCACCGAGGAGGACGAAGAGCACAGCGCGGCGACAAAGAAGTCGGGCGGTGGCGGAGCAGAATCGGATGCCCAGGAAAAGACCAAGACGCCCTTCGAGAAGTACTGGGTCCAGGAGCGCTCCGTCGGCGAGTTCGCTCGTACCTTTAGCTTTTCGAGTCGTGTCGACCAGGACGCCGTCTCAGCCAGCCTCAACAATGGCGTCTTGAGCCTGATCGTCCCCAAGGCAAAGAAGCACGAGACGCGTCGCATCGCTATCAACTGAGCTTCCTCTTGGGGCTCCGTGTTACTTTACCCCCCGCAAGACGCGACTGGCTTGATTTCAGCGCCGTCGGTGGCTGGGTTTAGGGGTCATGGTGGAGTTGGGAAAGCGTGGTGGTAGTGTTGCTTTCGTTGCCCGAGAAGAAAGATGTCTTGACACTCGTTGAACATTCCTTAGTCGGCCCTAATCATTAGCTTACTAGTAATCAAAACGACACTTCCCTTCAAACGGTTGAATTGTCCCTGGCGTATGCTCAAAGTGTCTTGTTATGGGGACTGTGTATAGTATGCCTAAGACCATTCCATCAATCGGCAGAGATGTACATGACTAGTTGTGACTGTCAGACACAATACCAAAAACAGCTGGTGAAGGGAGGAGTCACTGACCGTTGTTCCCCCTGACGAATGCGTCACCATAGCCCCGCCGCTTCACGCCGTTGACATACTCTTCTGTCTTTTCCAGCGCAATGTTCATGTAGCCATCTACCGACTGAAGCTCCCCTGCACAGCGAGAATGCCTACGGTCAGCACGTGGTCATCTCGGGCGAGGCTTCACGCCGTGTCTGAGGCCCGGGTGAAGGACCCAGTGAGGGCCGAGTGAGGACCCAGTGAGGACTCACCCTTGTAGACGACGCCCGAGTTGAGCTTGACGGTGACGGGATTCCCGATGATCTCGCTCAGAAAGCCTGAGGGGTCCTTGCCCTCGCCCTGGGTAACCGCACCGTTCTCCATGGTTGACAACGTGCCACTACAGCCTTTTGAAGGGTGTGGTGCTGGGGTTTGGCGCCTTGAATGGAGGCGTCGCGGGTTGGTTTGCTCGGGGAAAGAGGCCGGGCCCACAGCAACAACGCTGGCAGGCTCGCAGGGTCTCGCATGACCGTGGTGGGGGTGTTGCGAGCTGCCCCACCTCGGCCCACTCACTGTGTGCTTGACTGAGCACAGACCAGTTTGCTGCTTGTGAGTGAGTGTGAGTGTGTCACGCCGCGCTGCAGCCGCCCACCAGTCCAAGGATGGAGCTTCCTCTTGAGCGTGTGTGCAGCGGCAGTCTGGCGGCGGTCTGGCGGGGATCTGGCGGGATGGGCCTCCAAACAGCGTCTCGGTGACATGGAGGTCTCAACCATCCCATGGGAGAGCGGGAGAGAAGGAAAGGCACAGAATTAATGACATGGGAGGCCTTCTCCCAGCTTCCCGACGCCAGCCTCACGCCAGCCTCGCACCAGCCCCAGCAACCTTCAGCTCGGGTAGATAGGTACCCAAAGTACCTTGCCTAGACCGGATCCCAAGTCGGCTCCAGGTTGGTAACCTTCCTCGACTTGCTCATAAATCCGTGCTTGCTCTTTCTTTTCCCGGTCGGGCTCTCTTCGCTTGCTCGCCCAGTGCCCGCCTCGACTTTCTTTTCCGCCTTCTTTCCTGTCGGCGGCCCCCAACCTCGTGCCCTCTTGCCCTCGTGCAGACAACATCACCAACCAGCACCTCAATACCACAACATCTCACAGCATCTACACAACACGCTACCACCACATCATGGGCGGCTCGGCTTTCTCTTCGGCGCCCAACCCGCCATACACGCCCCGGATGCCCCCGATGGTCTACCGTCGTGTGCTCTCTCACTGCCAGGTGGCCTTGCGGGAGCTCTTCGTGTGCGTGGCGACGCCCATCGAAGGGCCGGGAAAGATTGACTACGGCGACATTGATATTCTCGTCGCTCTCGAGAAGCGTGTGGTTTTCCCCGCCACCGAACACGACTCGACGCCCAGGACGCCGCCCGAGTTGCTGGCCGTGGTGCAACGCACACTCTCTGCCAAGCATGCCATCGTCCACGGGTCGTCCGCAAACTTGGCCATCCCGTGGCCTTCGGACATGGACGAACATGTCATGACTTCCGGTGAATCGAGAGAGAAGTATATTCAAGTCGACATCAACATCTGCCCAGACATGGAACAGCTCTGCTGGGTAAGCGTTTTGCGTCTGGGTGGGAGGGGACAGCGGGTGTCTGGAATAGAAAAATATACTGACGTGACACTCTTAGATTCTCTACAAGCATGCTCACGGCGACCTTTGGAACCTACTCGGAAGCACCATCCGTCCTTTTGGCCTTACAGTCGACGAGGAAGCGCTGTGGCTAAGGATACCCGAGATTGAGGCGTTCGACCGCAAGAAGGCCAAGGTGTGTCTCAGCCGGGACCCCGTTGACATCCTGCACTTCCTGGGCATGAAGGTCGAGGGCTTTTGGGCCGAGCCTTTCAAGTCGGTGGACGCCTTGTTCGAGTACACGACAACCTGCCGCCTTTTCCATGTTCAAGAAGCAGCGGACGGCGATGCCGGAGGCGACGCCAACGAAACCGGCGTCTTAGGCGGGGAAGAAGGGCGGAAAAAACTCAAGTCAAACGACCGCCGGCGGATGAAGGGTCGCCCGGTCTATCGCCGCTGGATCAACGAGTTCATTCCCGGACTCCGCGAGGAGGGCAGATTCGTCCGCAGAGGTCCCGGCACATCCACCGAGGAGATGCGATCCATGGTTCGGAATGAGGCTTTTGCCCGCTTTTCCGTCGAGGTGGAATACAAGAGGCGGCTGAAAGAGTGGCAACTCAAGAGGGACGAGGAACACATGAAATCCCTGCTCAAGGAGTTGATCCCGACCACCATGGAACCACAGCGCAGGGCATGTTTGCTCTCCGCCATGCGGAAGATTGTCATGCAGGAGGACTTGTCATATGGATTTACTCCGCCGAACCTAAGGAACGCGGATGGATTTTATGACGCCGACGTTGTCCGAACTTTTATCCGAGACAACGGCGAGCGCGTAGGCAAGCTTGCGTGGGACGAGCAACAAGACAAGGCGCAAGAAGCCATGCGACTCAAGGCGTGCAATCGAAAGGCCGAAGAGGCCATCATGGGTATGCAGATCAACTGAAACGTAGACGAACAAACACACATAGACATTGGCAGTCGATGCCGTATTGGCTCTCCTCACTATCCTCGAAACTACGATGCTGGGGTCCCGTGAAATGCCGCGGAAAAAGTTCAGTAGGTAGTTGGGCGACCTGTACTCCCCGCAAAGACGCCGCTGAGGGATTGCAAACACCCCTCAAACTACGAGAGTGAATAGTGGTATCTTTGGATGACAACGCCTTGCTCCCACGCCCACCCCACCCTTCTCCCCCACAATCACGAAGGGACGCTGTCACGGTTCGCAGAGCTGAGCCTTTCTACAGAACCCAGCAATTTCAGCCAATAACGCCTTGCTTTCTCATGACTCGGGGATGCAAAGCGAAACGCCAGCCGCCTTGCCTTCAAACCGACACTTATTTGGTCCTCATTGGAGGCACCATCCGTCTTGGCGACAACAGCACTCGCCAGATTCGCTACAGCTTCTCATCACCACCAATGATCTCATCTTCGTCCACGACTTCATATCCCACCTCCTGCGCTCTCTGGGCCCTCTCACTGGCCTCCCTGACAGACCTCCATCCGCTGAAGATGGCCTTATCCTCCTGCCGCGCGACAAACGGCTTCCCAAGCCCCCTCTTGGCCAGGCGCCTCCGATGCTGCCGCTTCTTCTCCCAGCTGTAGAAAGACGTGTCCACGGCGGTGATATCGGTCCCCGTGGCGGCATCCCACATGTCGGCCCACCAATCCGCCAGCTCGGGGCGGATTCGGCGCACGAGACGTCCACCCTGGCCTCCAGTCGTCCACTGGTCCAGCTTTATCGGGATTGCAAGGCCCCAGTCCGGGTCGTCTGCGGACCAGTCGCATGGCGTCCCAGGATAGCAGTATTCCGGCTTGCAATACTGGAAACACATCCATGATTCTGCAATATACCAGAGAGACATGACAAAGAGGCTGAGCCCGAGGAGCGTGAACCGAAGATGTTCCTGCCCGTGCCATAGGCGAGGCAGGGGCAGGTGGACATATGTCACGGCCGCGTCCGCCGGTAGCCGGGAGCCCCGGCAGGAGGGACACGGCAAGGACTCTCCCTTGGGGCTGTCGGTGTGAGCCGTGTGTTGCGGGGGGTCCTGTACACCTGCGTCGGCAACCTTCTTTTCAAGACGTGTAATTCCCTCCTTTGCAACTCGGATGCCGAGGAGCCCAGTCTCGAGCGACCGGCTCATCCGGCCGTATGCTTCCAGCTCCTCACTCTCCAACTTCTTGGTGTTGTCTTTCATGGTCGGACCGGGCTTTCCTCCTTGGAAGCTGGGGACATGAGGGACGAAGAAATCGGCGACGTCGTCCAGTGTCGAGTCGTCAATCTGGTTGGCCCGCTGGATTTCCAACAGGTCGTCCCGGACGGTGGGCAGCCTGGCTGAGTTGATCAGCGGTGTCCGGCTTCGCGATAACGATCTGGCACGTCGGCGAGCAGAGACGGATGATGGACGCCCAGACGGTCGGTCGCCTCTGGACGACTGTGTACGCTTCTCCTGGCGCCCCTTCGTACCCTCCTTCCCGTCCTGCGCGATGGGTGGTTTGGGCTCCCCGTCGCTATCTGCGCTTAGACGGTGGCGGCCACTCTTGCGGTGTTCGTCGACTGGTATTGTGGAGCAACGTTCGGGCTTCTCCGCTTTGATCGTGGCCGGTGTCTCAACAAACGCCCCTGTGACCCTCGGCGTTGGTTGTGCCAAGGGGTCAAGCTTGATGGGCCTTGGGGTCTCGTTGGGGAGCTCCTCCTCGGGCTCTGGTGACGGGACTCGCAATGAACCTCGCTCCGACTGGTTCTCCTGAGGGGCGAAGAGGTTCATCTCGCCCTCTATGCGCTCTGTGGGGTCAGAGTCTGAATGTACAAGACTTGCTCGTTTGGCAAGGTTTGACTCGACCGATGAAGTTCTGGAAAGACCGGCAAACCCAACGGTTGGTCGGGCAACACCCTTAGTGCCGCCAATCAGCCTCCTTTGCCTTGGGCGCTCCGTTTGGTCCCGATCGCGAGCTGCAGGGGATTGGCTCTCCGCGGGCATCTGCGCTTCTGGTGCTGGGCTGCTGCCTGAGGCGGCCGCTAAGCGGCGTAAAACATCGTCTGCCTCATCTTTTGTCTGTGAACCACTGCGGTGAGCCTCCTGACTCCCGCTCGCCGAGCGGCTGTGGCTTGCATGTTCTGTCTTGCCCGGCGGTTGATGTTGACCAGAAATGGTAGGGGCGAGTGCGCTCTCAGCAGCTCGGTCCCCTTCGTTCTGTCCCGTGGTCGCCCAGGCTGTGTTTTCTTGACGCCGCAGCCGGTCGCGGAGCGGGGAAAAAGCCCGCATTGGTTCCCGACCGGTCTTCCGTGCAATATCTGGGGACGGTGAACGTGATGTCCTGATGTTTCGCTCGCGAAACTCATCTAGCCTAGCCGTGGCGAGGGCCTTCCTAGATAGGCTCTCAATCTCACGCGACCTAAGCTCGCCTAATCCCACGCTTGCTCGACTGGCCGGCCCGTGGCTAGGGAGCCTACCCTCGCCGTCCAGGGCCACCTCATGAGAGCCCCCGGCGGCTCTATCCGACTCAACGGCATCGTCGGCGGGGTTTCGAGCGGGGTTGATTTCTCGCGCGCGCCCACCGTCAATCCGGGAACTCTTCTCTGGTCCATGATCGGGAATGTCGGAGAAGCGGCCATTGACTTCGGCTTCCAGGGCCCGGATTTCGTCGATCTTGGTATTGTACCGCCCAACAGCCACGGGTGGGCTGTCTGAAACTTGCAAGTCGCCTGCGGTAAAGTCGGCCTCGGTTTGCCAAGCAAAGCTCCTGTTCGGGGTTTGAAGGCCTGGCAAAACTGCGCCTGGTTGTGGAAGGTCGTCATGAGCATTCTTACTGGAATGTACCCAATCGAGTGGCTCCCGAGCCGAGGAAGCATCGCTCGACCGGGGTCTTATTCCGGATAATCGCTGCAGAAGGGATGGGCTGTTGGTCGTCGCCTTGGGAATCCGCGGCGAGGGAGAGGAATCGAGGCTGTTGCGGCTGGATTTCCGAACCAGCAGTTCCTTGCCCGTCTCGACAATCCTAGTACCGAGTCTGGATCTGGAAAACAAGCCATTGCTGCGACGGCCTGGCTCCTCGGGGCTTGTCTTGTCCCGCGCGTATTGGCGGAGCTTTTCGTCGAAGGTGCTGTCTGAATGGTCGCTCTGCTGCGACGGAGCATCGGGCTCGTCACGGCTGTCGCGGCGCGAAAGTCCTGAAGACTTTCGACTGAGTTCGCCACGCTGCTGCGCATCCGATGCGATAGGGCTTCTAGTCCTGGCGTTTCTCTTCTCGACAGACTCGCGCCGGGACCGCCATAGCCGTGGTGCCGGGCTGGGTGAGCCCTGGGCAGCTTCCTCCTCATCCTCGGCCAGCTGGTAGGCATCAGAAAGCGTGAACGGCGGTCGCTGGGCAGGGCGAGGGATCCTGGTGCTGTTTGGCGACGCGATTTTGGGGTCGGAGACGGAGCCCGAGCTGGTCGGGCGGGCAGGATCCTCCTTCGGCCGTGGCCGTGAGAATAGGCTCCTTCTTCGGGAAGCGCTGTTGATGACTAGCGGCGAGGTGAAGCGGGTGTTCGGCTGCGGCACTCTCGAATTGGGGATTGGCTCGGTCTTGCCGGCCCCGTCGCGCTCCATCTTGGTGTTGCTATCGCCGTCGCGTGGCTAAAACAGCCGAAAATCGTCCGGGTCGCAGGCGGGATAGACGCGTTGCGCGCGCTGCCAGGTCGCGCCAGGCTAATCGATAACGTTAGCAGGCGGTGCCGAGCCGCAGGAATGCGCTGTCATGCTGGAACGGACGGGCACCCTGTGCTGAGCACGTCAGAGAAGGTTGAACGAAGTGAGCAGCTCGTTGATTCACAGCGCAAAGTGGGCGTTGCTGGAACCCAACGCGGAACAGGTACTCAGAGAGTGAGACACCAAGGCATGCGCCGGGCTGCTGTCCAGCGCAGCCACCAACTGGACTGGTGACTTGGCGGGAGGTTGACGCCAACCAGCGCTAACGCTACTTCAGGTTAGCAGCTTGGCGGGCTCGAGGCGGGCCGCCTGGAAGCACAGGGCTGCAGCAGACCCAAGCTCCGTTCTGTTCTGCTGCAGGTGCAATCGGCCAATCGGAGCTGCTGGCTTGCGGCGGGTCCCGTCTCGTTTTGTTCTGTTTCTCTGTGTATCCATTCTGTATTGTTGGAGAACGAATTCTTGATCAAGGTTCGGTTGCAGTTCTTCCTAAGCCCGGGAACAAAGACATGAGAAGTCATAGGATACTCATCTACCATTGCAAAAAGTGAAGGGTATTTGCAAATGCGGAGCAACGGGCATGTCTTCCGCCAACGTGCAGTCCTTCGCAGCCTGCCAGCGCCTGGAGAGCGTCCAGGAACCGGAATACAGAATACATGATACAGAACGCAGAATGGGTCCAGAATACACAGCACACCCATCCCGCCGGCCACGCAACAGGGGCGGCATTGACCTTGGCGAGACTTCTCCGTCGTGTGCGCGACCGACGGGCGGGTTCGCATTGTACGGATCCAAGTATCTATAAGGGTGATTAAAGGTAATGGACACTTTGGATGCGCCAGCCCGCCCTCTTGGGCCTTGGTATGTCCAAACACAAACCCCCCCCTTGTACCGACCACGGGTGTAGCTGCTGGGTCATTCCTGGTGGACTGTGTTCGTCGGCGCTGATACTGGGGGCAGTGAGATATACTCGTCATCTAGGCACGCCCTGGGCTTCTACAAATGCGTAGCCAACACGTGCCGGTACTCGGTGCCTCTGGCAAGGCTGCGAGGTCAAGCCATTCGGGATGTGTTGGAGACTGCCGTTGCCAATGTCGTTCTTGACACTCCGCGCCTAAGCGTTGGGATTGTTGGTCAGGATACCTCGGCGCCACGGTTCGTGCAGCGGCGGTCCGTCAATCTCGAAGACCACTTTGAGTGCCTCGAGAGGGCGAACGCAGACTCCGACACCCGGGACTCCGCCCTCATCGACATCCTGGAAGCCCAACACGATCGGTCCTGGCCCGTCATTGAGAATCGGCCGCCATGGAAGCTGACTGCTATCGTGTGGGGTGGAGCGTCCGAGGATGGCTTGCTGGTGCTCGATGCCGTGTTCGCAGTGCACCATGCGATAGCCGACGGACGGAGCACTGCGCTGTTCCACACCAAGCTCCTCGAAGAGCTGAATCGCGATCCGGACCCGTCGGCGCGTCCTTCTGGGCACATGTTGAACATTCGGGGCGCCCCCGAGCTCGCGCCGCCCCAGGAAGAGCTTGTCAAATTCACCACGACCTGGAGTTTTCTGGTCCAGACTCTGTGGCGTGAACTCGGGCCCGCCTGGTTGCAGGGGCAGAGGCCCGCAGCCCCGTGGGCTGGAAAGAGCATCGCCCGCGAACCATGCCGAACAAAACTGAAGCTCCTCACAGTCCCCGCAGACGCCGTGAGGCGCGTTCTCGCTGCTTGCAGGGCAAACCAGACGACACTTACCCCGTTGCTTCACGCTCTCGCCCTGGCCTCTTTCGCCGGACGTCTCCCCCCAGAGGAGGCCCATGCTTTCCAAAGTTCTACGCCTATTGACCTACGCCCGGTCATCGATGGCAGCCCGCAGCCCGGCGGCAACCGACGGTTGTTTGGCGTTTTTGTCACCGGCCAGGCACACGCCTTTGACTCGTTTGTTGTCGCAGCCATGCGGGAGGGGCCCTCGGAAGACGATATCTGGAGAGTTGCCGCAGGCCTGGGACGGAGCATGAAAGAGCGCGTTGCCAGCTTGCCCAAGGACGATATCATGAGCATGCTTGGCTGGGTCACCGACTGGCAGAGATTCTGGCTCTCCAAGCTTGGCAAGCCACGCGAGCAAACATGGGAAGTGTCCAACATCGGGTCAATGCCCGGTGGCCATGGGGAGAGCCAGGAGAGGGCCGCGGCGATAGGCGGGTGGAAGATTCAGCGGTCTACCATGTCGCAGGGGGCTACGGTCAGCGGTGCTGCCGTCAGCATCAGCGTCGCCGGCGTAACAGGGGCGGAGGTCGGCATTGCACTCGGATGGCAGGAAGGAATTGTCGAGGCGGAAATCGTCGAGGGACTGGCCGCGGACCTCGAGGCCTGGCTGGGTCGACTCGGTCGGGGTCACTGAGCACATGGCCGCAATCTTTGGGGGGAAATGTAATGACTACTATGGAGAACCAAACGGCGGGATGGCCGAGCATAATGTGATGGGTTGTCGAAACATCGGAAGATTGTTTGCATGCGTGCGCGAGAGGCATCTAATATGGACGATGCCCGCCCCTGTCGCAACACGGTTGCGGTGCCTCGGGGCCCGTTGGGATTGCCGTGTGAGCCGTGGTGCTGAGGCGGATTAGGTCTTCGGCCAAGCCCCGGCCTGTGGCCACTGGGTCCATCCATGGCACAGAACCTCCACAGCGCCCCGAGGATTACCCGCCCGTCCATACCCAGACAGCACCGAGCTGCTGTGCAGCGCATGGCGGGCCGTCTTGAAATTTTGGCACCCGACGGGCAGCGGCTCAACCACACCACAACAGAAACAGCTCGGCCCTCCGCGAGTTCCTCCCGGCTCCCCTCGTCCAACCTCGACGACAATGGCGGCGCCTTTGTCAATCAGATCGCCGACGTGTCTGGCATGTCTGCGGAGGCTCGCGCAGCCGTTCGGCATCCGCAATGGCAGCGCCGGCGCCGTGTCGCTGGTGCAGATGCAGGTCCGCACCAAGAAGACCTCCAGGAGGCTGAAGGACCAGGGCGTCGCCGTCCGCCTGCTCGAGGACATCCCCAAGTACGGCCGCAAGGGTAGGCCTCGGCGTTCTCTTCCACATGGCTTCTGCTCCGCTGCGCGCGCCCAGTCGAAGCTAACAAGTCCCTGCCAGACTCCATCTTCCGTGTCGAACGAGGGCGGATGCGCAACGAGTGGTTTCCGCACAACAAAGCAGAGTACATGACGGCGTTGCGTTTACGTGAGCTTGGCCTGACACGCGGCGACATTGGTGAGCGGGACACCGCTTTCGGTACCCTCGCCGAAGTCGAAGACGCCGAAGAGCCCGAGGCGCCGACAGCCACCGTCATCACTACTTCGGTAGGCCTCGCCGACTCCCTCTCTCTCTGTCTTGCCACATGCGGTTGCTAATGATGCCTACCCACAGCCCGAAAAGGCCCACGCCCTCTTGTCTACCAACATTCCCGAGACTCTCGTGTTCTACCGCAAACCGATCCCGGCACCGGCCCCTCCTCCGCCAGCACGCTCGGTCTCCCCGCTCGTCTCCTCTGCGAGTGCAGATGCTGCACACGATCCGAACACCCCGCTGGCCATTTACGGTTCCGTATCCGCTACCGACATCGTGGGTCACGTCAAGGGGCTTCTAGCCGGCGATCCTCATGGTAGTCGCATCGTTTTGGAGCCGGAAGACGTCCGCTTCTTGGGCCTGGCCGATGATGCCGACCGGATCAAGGCCTTGGGCCGTTGGAGGGTTGAGATCGCCTCCGGGGGTACCGGCCTGGAACCTGTCCGCAAGGTAGTTGAGATCCTTCCTTTAGAAGCAGGAGAGGCGGGCGAAGGCGAAGCGCAATCCGCTCCGTGAGCGAGGATGTTGGGGTCACCTGAAACCGGCATCGCCGCCAGTCGGACCGGGCTGTTTGGAAGGGTCACTGTATTTAATATCTGTACACACAAAGATTTCCCTCATGTTATCTGAGCTGTTATGTTCGTCCCCCTTCTCCTTGATTGAGGTCAGGATTCCTGGGGTCCGGCTCCGTAGTTGACATCCATGCTCCAGAGTGAATCCCAGATCACGCTCCTCTTCCTAGCAGTCGGGGATGCAGCCCCTTGCTCACGCCGCGGTGTGTGGAAGCGGGCCTGCCAACACCCGTCGTCAGTAGCTGAAGGCCCGATCGGCTGTTCAGGGCCCCATCAAAGAATCCATATCACTGCGAACCTCTAAGTGTGGCTGCGAGGGCTGCTGCCCGGCAGCCGGCGTCGATATCTGCGGAGAGTCGTGGTGGTGTGGCAAGTGCTGGTGTGTTGGGCTTGTCGCCCCGGGTGTGTCGGCGGGCGCCGCGCGTAGTGAGTTGGTCTCGCTGGCAACGGCACTATCCCGGCCTCTGGAGACCCCAATCGCAAATGGCAGGGCCTTCTTAGAACCCGTGCTGGACCGACGGCTCTCGAGACTCTTGGACAGTGTCTTGCTCACCCCCTCAATGCCCGAGGCGACCCCACCACGCCCTCCTGAGCCGGCCCCCTTGGCTCCGGCTCGCCCGTGCGTGTGCCTGTCGGCCATGGCTTCAACATTGTTGGCCGCAACGGTGCTCTTGGCGAGCCCGGGAGTGGACGGCGCCCCGGGCTTGTCCTCGGTCGCGTCAATGAGATACCAGCGGAGGCCGTCAGACAGATCAAACGGGTTGTCGTTATCGTCGTCATTCGTCGACTCGGAATCGGCGCCCGTCCCGTTCTTCGTGGAAATTCCTGAGGTAGTTTGAAGCGACCTGGACAGGTCCACAACACGTTCCTGGACTCGAGAAATCCGGGCCACAAGCCACTCCCGGCTGCGCAGCCGATGTCCCTCCTGCTCCCTCAGAAAGTAGTGTGGAAAGCCTACGTTGAATGCCGCCCAGGCCCCCGTCGTCTGGTTCCTGGTGGGAAGGAAGAGCGCCAAGTCGCCTTCCTTGAAGTGTTTGAAGGCAATCTTCTCGTGCGCGTCCTTTTGCAGCGCGTGAGCCTTCTCGCGATATGCTCGCGCGTCACGCTGCAGCTTGCGGGCCATGTGTTCGACATCCTTGACGCGCCGGTACATGATTTCGCAAAAGGCATCCACGTCGAAGGACCCCAACGATGATATGAAGGCATCGTACTTGCCCGACTCGGCCTCCACATCCGAGCAGCTGACCCAGTTGAGGAGGTCGAGGTCGACGCTGCTAACAATGGCAGCGCGGCTATTGAGGGTGCCCGACCGACGCAGCGAGGAGCTGGGGTCCGAATCGTTGGCATTTTGTGACGACCGCTCAGACCGGGGGACTTTCTGGATCGCCATGTTTCCACCTTGCCGAGTCACCGAAAACCCGAGCCGCTCGAGCAGGTAGGTCAACCGCTCATTGTGCGAGTATAATCGCTGTGTGAGATCCTTCGCGTGTTCCGATCGAGTATCGAACAAGGTTGTAAGGTCTGACAGCTTGGCCTGTGATCGCTGAAGCTTGTCCTTGAAATGCTGGACCTCCTCCTCCAAACTGCCCACCTGGGACTGACGAGAAGCCAGCTCCTCGGTGATCGTCGTGATCTTCTCTTCCTCCTCCTCCAGCCGCTTCCGCAGAGATTCAGAGCCCGTTTCGCCGTCGGAAATCCTGGTGCGCAGTTGGCTGAGCTGCTCGCGGCTGTCAGCCAACTCGCCCTCAAGGGCGAGCGTTCTGGCCCTTTCCTCGCCCAGAATTTCACGGAGGCGCATCGACGCCGCCTCTTCGTCGGACAGTCGCTCAGCCACGGCCTCCTTTTCTATCCTGGCCGACTTGACTGCACTGCGAGTCGAATCCAGCTCTGACCGGAGTAGCGATATGTCGCCATCCAGGCTGCGCACCCGCGCCACCGCGTCGCTGGCTTTCACCAGGAGTCCGTCAACGAGATCAGGGAGGTCGCTGGGGGCAACGTCGTCGGGAGTGAACTGGTCCCAGAGCTCGCGCAAGGCCTTCGTCTGCATGTCAGTCGTCTCGCTGAGGGCGTCGACCTTCTTGCTGAGCCCCCTGGACGTGTCCTGGGCTGATTGAAGCCGCATTTCGTTCGCGTCAATGGTCTCGCGCTGGAGACGTGTCTCCTCGCGCAGGAAGTTGATTTTGCCTTCCGATTTCAAAGTTTCGTCGCGTTTTTCCTTGCTCAGTTGTTCGACCTGGAGTCTGAGTGCCTGGACCGTATCGTCGTATGAAGCTTTCTCGTTCTCCCTGGACTCCCCAAAGTGCTCAATCTCATCCTCGGTGTCCTCTAGCCGTGTTTGAAGGCGTTTGATCTCGCTCTCTAGCGATTTCCGCTCCTCCATGAACTCTCGCTTGAGAGCTTCGAGGTTCTCGAGAAGGTCTTTCTTTGTGGAATTAGCCTCGTCCATCTGGCCCTTCATCTCGCCGTGCAGCGTGGTCTGCCTTTGAAGGTCCTTTTCGAGGGCCATGCACCGCTCCTTTTCTGCTCCCAGCTCCGACTCGAGCTGTTGGACACGCGCGAGGGAGTCGACGCCGTCGACAGATATTCTCCGATCTTCTGGCGCCTGTGGAGATCTGACAGAGATGGTCGAGTCAACACGGTCGGAGAGTTGCTGGCTTGGAAGCTGAAAGAGATTGCCCAAACTCGGTCGTGAGGCTTGGGTCTGGCGATGGAGTAAGTCCTCAAGCCGCCGCACACGGCTCTCGGCCGTCTTCAGTTTGCTCTCCAGCTTGGATTTGTCGTCTTGCAAGGACCGGAGAAGGTCGTCGTCGCCCCGGATAAACAACCCACTCCGTCCCAAGGCGGCTTCGTGGACGCTGCCATTTTTGAATGCCTTCATCCGCTTGGATTGCTGCCTCGTAGGGTTACCCATCTCCGAGACCATCTTACCGATGTCTTCGACAATCGCGGGATCAGCCTTGTTGGTCTGCAAGAGCACCTGAAAATCCTCCAGGCCCCTCCTCGTCATGGTCGGCCACCGCTCCTCCTCCCCAAGGAGGTTAACCTCGAGACCAGGGACGTGGCTCTCTGTGCTGGGGGGTTCTGGCCCATAAGCATTGCCAATTGACTTGTACCATCTCCGGCGTCGCTTGATCTCTTCCTCCTGGAAAAGAGCCATCTCATTTGCGAGCGTGGACGAGTCCAGCTTCATCTTCTCAAACCATTCGCGACGCTTGATGGCCTCCGCTGCAAAAGACGCGTACATATACGGGAGTTGCTGGATCAGCCGTAGGTAATCGAACGTAGCAAGCTCGTCTTCCTGGTTGACGGCGTTGATCTGCGACTTGACGCCGTGACTCAGGGCCGTGATTTCGGTGATACTACGCATGAACTCGATCGACTCCGCAGCCAGGGAATTTCTCGCTTGAGTCGCGTAGTGAAGCATGTCATCCATTTCCAGCGCTCGCTTGCTCATGCTTGGCAACAGGCGCTCAGTGTGGTTGGCGGCGATCTTGGAGACCTGGAGGATGACGTCGCGCGAGGAGCTGGTATACTCGAGCGTCGTCTGGTAGTCCGTGTTGATTTTTTTCGTCAACGCCTCAATGTCTAGAATGAGCTGCTGGGAATCGCCGCCGTGGGACATTGCCGAACGTCCGACCGTCCTCTCATACTCACGAAACAGGTCCTCTGCGTCCTGGAAGAGGCGGGCAGCAACCTTTTCGAGGTCTGCAACCCGATTGTTGAACTTGCGGAGCGCTGCAGGGGCGAGGCGACCTGCCTTGCGCGCAGTTTCCAGGTCCACCAGGTCTTCAAGAGTTGCCGCCTGGCGCTGCGTTCGGCCTTTCGAGTCGCCGACATCGCGGCCAGTCATGAACCGTACCATGGCGGAGGACACAGGGATGCTCCGCGCGAGGGACAAGTACTGTTCCCAGCCGGCGGTCAGCGCGCCGTAGTCGCCCTGCGCTTCCGGAAGCCATTTCTTGAGCTCCGCATACTTGGGCTCGAGCACCTTTATCACGGACTCTAGATTATTAACGGCGGCATCAAGGCAGCGCAGCATGACGTCCATCTCGTCGTACCGTTCTCCGGCTGCCGAAGCCATTTGCCGACAGTCCTCGGCCACCTTGACTGCCCATGCCCACCGGGTCTTGAACAACTCTTGCCATGCCTGTAGGGACCCCGCTTTCTCGAGGGAATTTGGCGGGTTTGAGACGACGTATCGTTTCGGGACCGCGAGCTCGGACTTGGGGGCGGGAGGAGACCCTGGTGAGAGTGCTTGTGCCAGCCGATTGTCGTAGACGTATATTTCCTTCTACCGCTTGCTGTCAGAACCAAGCTTTGCGGTCGCGAGAAGAAACCAGGGACCACCAACCTCGGTCTGTATTGTCTGAAGCTTCAGCGGCCTCCCTTGCGGCGTCAAGGTGATGATACACTGCGCCGGTATCGATGTCTGCCGGGCCACCGAGGCTTTGAAATTATCGAGCCTGAAAGCTGTCAGAGAGGTCTCGGGTTCGCCAGAGAGGTCCCCGGGGGTGCGCGCACGATGCCAGTTGTGAAGCGTCTATTTGCAGGCGCTGGCCCGTGTGGGCAATCAACACCTGTGCCGCCATGTTTGAGCATGCCTTGAGGTATCGGACTGCCTCCCCGGGAGCGACGCGCCCGCCAGTTTCTCGTGGGTTAAGATGGACGCGGAGTGGATGAACAGAAAGCAGCCGAGGGTGTCTCGTTTCCTCGTTTTCCTTCTTCGGTTCTCGCTGTCCGGCTGTCCGGCTGCCTGTCTGGCTGCCTGGCTGTCTCGCGATCTCGGTGCCTTGCGCGTCCCGAAGGTGTGTGTATGGCCGGCCCGGGGTAGGGTTGGATCTTCTCGGTAGGACAGATCGGTTCCCACGCAAGACTTGGTGGAAAAGGAGGTTCGAAAACCCCAGGCTCTATTTTCAGGTCCTCGAGGGGGCTTTGGTCAGCGCGCAAGGCGAGCCACACGCAGAGTGCTGCAGGTGGTTGTCTGGGCGAAGGCAGCTCAGGCCGCCGAGGCGCATGGGCACTCCAAATGACCACTGGCACCCTGGTCCCATCTGTACCTCCCACACACTGTGCGCTCCGTCAGCGAGCTCCCCAACCCAACCCATGGAAGTGCCTTCGGATTGCACTGTTGACCTTTTCCCGCAGACTAACACGTCAACTGTCGGCACCAGATGATGATGCTTCCCATCATACAGATTGACACTGTGCCCTTCTTCAGTCAGAGCATCGCTTTGTTCCTGCACTGTGTTTCTGCCTGCCTCCCGTCGTGACAGAGTGGGTGCTGGCACCAGTATTCTGTGCCTTAGGACGGTACTGTGCTCATCACATCTGATTTCTGTCCTGCACACTGTATGACCACTTATCGCTCGTCTCTGCGCGTTTGCCTTGCCTGCCTCTGCTGTCTCCAGGGCAAGGTGGTTCGCTGATGAGCACGCAGCAACAAAACCCAAGAACACAGCAGGCTGGTGGGTGTGTCGCAGACTCAACTCCAGCCAGGCACCCAGGCATATTCTCTACAGTGCAGTCAACACGGCGCGAGAAGCATGGCCTCCGGCATCCTGACTACGCCATCCTCTGTCCTTACGGAAACTGAGGCGCATGTTTTGACCCTGTATGACCAAGTGCAGCAGCTTCAGCTTCAGCTTGCTCTGCTAAGATCACAGCAAAGCCACCCTGCATCATCTGGTCAGAGTCTCCCATACCACATAGACCTCCTGCTGCACCATCGAGTCTCGATCAGTGCTGACTGGTTTTTAGGAGCTGGTGCTTCGCAAGTTGGCGAAGATGATTTGGCGCATGACCAAACACAGCTGTTAGAGGCCAGATCCACCCTGGCGCTGCGCAACAGCATCGTGGAAGGTGTGGTGGCAGTCCAGCCAACCTTACACGCTGTCTACGATGCAGCTCATGCATCGCCCGTCGAAGAGTACCTACACACCTACCGCCTCCCTACACTCAAAGCGGGAGTCACTTGAGGCCGAGGGTGCTGACCAGTTTGGTGTCTGAAGGGACCTGTTAGCCAGTATCCAGCAGCGAGACGCAGCCGCCACCAAAGCGGCCGCCTTGTGCTCGGATGTGCATGTCGCCAGAAGTCGTCTCGCCGAGCTCGAAGTCAAGAGTCTCCATACCAGCCAGCAGAACATCAAATCAGCTTCAGAGACACTGCAGCTCGCCGGGAGAACCCCAGACCAAAGAGCAAGGAGTGTCGAAGGCGGACAGTTCGGGCACGAAATAGGTATCCTGGAAGGCCAGGTGAAGTCCAGCCACCAAAGATGGAGGATCATGAAGGGCGCAGCAAGTGCCATTGTCGCAGGGAGCGGAATCGAATGGGCACGGGACGAGCGTTTGAGAGATTTGGTGCTTGATCCACCAGATTGACAGCAGGCAGGCTACCTAGGTAGGGGCAATCCAGAATTGAGATATGAAATGTCTTCATTCATCCTGTTCGGAGTGCTGTTCGGTAGCATTGCTTGCTCTGCTCCGGACCAAAGTCGGATTGAGCTGAAGCCCCCAGGCCCAGAGGCCCAGGCAGCAGCGAGCGAGATGGCGGCACCGGCTCCGTCAACCGCACAGACCAACACCCCGCACCGTGTCGCGACTCGGCGCGTTGTCGCATCCTTACGTTATCCAGCCCCTGCCCAGATTCAAAGCTCAACCTGTGCAAAACAACTTGAAGCTGTCGGCGGTGGAAAGGAGAATAGCATTTTGGAGTACTGGGCACAAGTGGCAGCGGGGGTGCGGCAACTGTCTGATGCTGCGAGGAGAAGGAGAGCGCAGTGCTGCGTGCAGAGTAAGGGCGCACTGCAGAAGGGCAACACGCAGCGGAAGCAGCGAGACCAGGCCAAGCCGCTTGAGGGTCTCGGCTGCTGGCTGATGCGGGAAATGGAAAGGGAAAAGATAGGGGGCGCTGCTTGTTTGGGGTGTGGCATTTTGTGTGCGGAGGAGAAAGGGTGTGATTGCCCACAGCCAACCCGGATAAGGCGAGGGACGCGCCCATGCCGCGATTGGTATGGGGTACCTGGCAGGCGAGATATTTGGTGCGCTCACTGGTACCAGCCCAGGGGAGCAAAGTACCTCTCTCACAGCAATTCGCGGGTCATATTTGAACCCTGAACCATCTTCCCGCCAGACTTGGTCCATGTTTCGAAAGAGATCTGATGAACCACTCAGCTCACTCAGCACCATGAGCTTGCCCTCTTTTCCATGCAAGCGATAGCCCACCTCAGATACCTCCAGGTACTGTGATCTTTTGGTACCCTCCGCCAGAGCTCTGGCCACAAGCCGTGTTGTATACCGAGGGCTCCTCAACACGCGCCACCAGCCTGACTGACTCCGAACTGGGCCGGCAGAAACAATACCACCATCCCCAAGATCATCACGCAGGCGGGTCCTTGCCTGCTTGGTAGCGTTGGTCGGGAGAGGAGCGAGCGTCCCTTGCCGTGTCCCCCAAAATGCACAAGCGAGTACAAGGCAGGCCGAGGGGGTTGTTTACACAGCGCGAGCTGGGCTGGAGGGATGACGGGCGGGCAAGTCCCGTCCCTTCCATGCCTCCAGCCCCCTACCTCATCTCCTCCAGCTCCTTTGAACGACTCAGCATTCCGCGCTGTCCCAATGGCGGTGCATCAATCGATGCTCAGATGTTCTGACAAGAAGTGAAAGGAGCCTGGGAGAAGACGTAAGAGCGCGATGCAGAGAGGACAGGAGCCCTGACTTGCAGGTCCCATGAGATGCTGTGAGAGACGCCAACAGGTACACAGTACAGCGGCGCACAGTCCGGCTGTACAAGCATCCATGTACAGTGTACTTCTGAGCTGCTGGGCTGGTCTGTGCTGGGCACGCCTGGAGCAGTGGGACTCTCTCACACGCGCCCCCCTCCCTGCCCCAAAATTGCGGCCAAAAAATCAGCCCGCCTGCAGCTTTTTTTGTTATGAGGCAGGAAGGAGGGACCCCCGCCCCCCTCATTCAATCAGCCGCCCATAGTAAAATACGAGCAACGGCGTCCCCCATCCCCTCTCAAAATCTCCCTCCTCTTCTCCCATACAAACTGCCTCCCATACAAACCGCCCACAGCACACAACACCCAGCATCTGGTGGCCTCCACATACCCAACCCAGTGAGTACCTCTCCTCTCTGCAAACCCCAAGCATACCGTCAAGTACTCGCCCTGCGACTTGATTGGCGTCGCACTTTTTCCATTGGCGCGCATTTTCCGCAGCACTTCTGCGATCCAAGCTCTTGCTGCCGTCGCCACGCCGAACTTGGTCCCTGCTTTGTGCCTCTGCCTCTCCGCTTCCTCTCCACCCAGAGCTTGCCTCTTGCACGCGCATTCACCTCCAAGCTCCGCCAGCTCGCCCGCGCATTTCATATCAAAACACTTGCCCGCCACAGTCGCTGACCAAGGTCCCGGCGCCCAACAGAACACCACAACACGCATCTCATTCCCTCAGTTCTATTCAGAGTACGTATCTTGACTACCTTGACTGGTTTTGACTTTTGGGTCGCATTTCCACCTCGCTGTCGCCATTGCCGGGCAATTGCTCTGTGCGATTTGGCGGCGCCAAGCAAGAGGCGCGCCGCGCAAACGGAGCCGGTCGCGCCAGGCGGCCGGCCGTCCCTCCGCCGTTGTTCCCCTCCCCCCACCCGCAAGCTCCGAGTGCGGGAGTGGTGTGCAGCACTCGCGTCGCAACCCGTCGCGCAGCCGTGCCTCGCCACCCACCTTCGCCTGCCCACACTGCCAATTGAATTTTCTCCATCAATGCATCCTTCTGGCCGAGATGAGTCGCTAATCATCACAGACTCAATCAGTCACCATGCCTAAGGCTGCGAAAAGGTCCGCCAAGGTTGAGAAGAAGCGCACCAAGAAGGGTTAGTGACAATCTCACCCACCGTGACCCATTCCGAGGTCATGACCGCCCTCCTGGTATCCACCACAAGGGCGTCTGATCGCGAGACGAGTCACGGGTTCCTGAGACCAGAAGCTGACAGGCTGCTCTAGACCCCAACGCGCCCAAGAGAGGCCTGTCTGCGTACATGTTCTTTGCCAACGAGCAGCGCGAGAATGTGCGCGAGGAGAACCCCGGCGTCTCGTTCGGCCAGGTCGGTAAGCTGCTCGGTGAGCGGTGGAAGGCTCTGAGCGAGAAGCAGCGCGCTCCCTACGAGGCGAAGGCTGCCGCCGACAAGAAGCGGTATGAGGATGAGAAGCAAGCATACAATGTAAGTCTCGAATCTTGTCGTCCCGTTGAAAAGGGCTTTACATCTAACGCTTTGACAAAGCAGGCTCAGGCCGACGGCGACGACGATGAGTCCTCTTGATTGCGCCTCCTTCTCCGGTTCATTGCGCTTGGGGCAACCGGTCTTGATGCGATGATATCCAGTCAAGCAGGGCAATGCCATCAGCACGAGGCCTTTCTTTCTCCTTGTATCTTTTGGGACGGACGGTGTTGCTTGGGGCACGGCAATGGGCTTTTCGGTGCTTTTTTCTTTTTTCTCCCTCTTTTTGGCATGGTTTGCGCGAGGGTTGCTATGATCTATGGAAACCGGAAGGCAGGATTCCTTGGGAATGGATGAGGTTGATCCGTTCCAGAACGCGGGTGCAGTACTGGACCCCCCTGCCTATGACATGTATAACAGAGACCTTTTATTCGCGTTCGGCCGTCAACCGGAGCGCCCTCGCAGATGTGACCGATCCCGATGGCAGACTGATTGAGTGTTTCTCTTTGGTTAGACCCAACTCCGATTTGCAGAGAACCCGGGCCTGCAATGCGCAGCTTGTTGCCGCTCTCCAGCTCTGCAAATACAGTCATTTGCGTGCGGTCTCGACCCGGTTCCCGTCAGTCTGCCTCCTGTTATATACAGGTGCCTGATGAGCCCAGGGTCGGGTTGGAGTCGGGAGCTAGAAGCCGGAGTCTTGTCCACGGCTCTCATCGCAAAAGCAGTTCAAAGAGACAATAGAAGCTCGCCAGCCATCCGATACATATTTCCAAACGAGACAAACAACATTCGAGGTCTCACAGCATTCTTTCTCGACACAGGATCGTCACCCAAGCAGGACCTGCTGCTCCAATTGGCTGATGAGCTCCGTTTCGCGCCCATCACGGCTTGCGGTTCTTGTTTTGTCCGAACCCCGTCGATTGCCCCTCTCCGCTGCTCTCTCGCAACGCTGACAACGTGGTTGGGTGCATAACAAGATCCGAGGCCTTCCAGGCTCCTGCGCCGACCAGAATGGGTGGGCCGAGGTGGTTCCCATCGTTTTGAGCTGCAGACCTCATTCACCTGGGACGTCGATTGGTCCCGTCACCCTTGGATCCGTCCTAATGCACGGCCTTCTTAGCCCTTCTTGCAGGAGAGACAATCGGGGCTGGCTTCGTGGCAGTCTCTGACTCCCCCGCTGCCACCCCACCCCACGGCTGGTGCGTCGCTGCACTCTGGATTCGACATCCGGCATGACGGCCTCGTCGAACACGGCGGCTGATTCGCAGGCGTGTTCCGCTCCGGGACTGCGTGCGACCTGCCCGCCAACAAGGGTCCTCCTGCCCTCGGGTTCCGTAATGGGCCGCTTGGAATGCTGGGATAGGTGCCCAATCTCAGGCTTGCTTCCGTTACTATGAGGACCGCCGTTGGCCTGTCCGGCCTTTCTCAAGTGGCCGCGATGCCGGGGAAAGTGGGCCGCTGGGCACATCTGGTTACTGTCGCCGAGAGGCTCGGGCCATAGTTGAGTCGACGGTGGCCTGCTTTTTTCCTCCCTGCATCCCCTTCCACCCGCCTAGTTCCTCGCGCAAGACGATGAGCCCGCATATCCGCCCCATCCATCGCCGCTTCGGTATCCCATATCACGACCCATCTTAGGAGCCATGTGCCCATGAGAGTGCGGGTATACCAGTCACAACAAAAGATACACACCACGGGCGAGACAACACCAACGCGCTGCAGCCACTGGCCGTTGAGAAGGTGTCATAAAAAAAGGCCGGCCGCGCAGCGCGGCCATGTAATGTGCTCAAGCTTGGCGAGTGCCAGCGCCACCAAGACGACGAACATCCTGTCATCCTCAGACGACTTTGCAGTTCGCTGTTAACGCATCCCCCCTCCCGTGGAGAGAGGCATAACCATGGAACCGGTCGGCCCTGCCAATATTCCCATCGAGACGCATCTTCTCGTCGGCTGCTGCCGCGAGGCCGATCGCGCCAATGTTGTATCCCGCGGCCTCGACCAGCTGCGAGCGGTGCTCCCAGAGTCGTTTCACAGCCATCTCATAGCCCTGGCCGAGGAGATACGAGTCTCGTCCAGGCTTATGCGTGGCCTCGCCGACTGCTCCCAGATGCACATTGGGCGTGTCCCTTTCATGACAGGCTATCTGAACGTCTTGCTGCCCTGTATTTCTCGAAGCCTGGACGACATCACGACGTACTACGAGGACAAGACGCTGTCCAGGGAGATAAGATGGCGGAAAATGTACAACAAGATGACCGAGGAAGCAGGAGGTCTTCCGCTGCCGCAGCGCTTCGTTCTCTACAATCATTTTCTATCGCTGCTCAAGCAGCTGCTTATCAGGTACATCCATACTCGCCTGCTTCCCCCTCTGCGTTGCCCACTTTGAACATACTCTGATGGCGAGTCAGGTCACCGGAGTTCGACCTCAACACACTAGAGGCGCTCCGAACGCGGATTATTACACTACGCGAGCAGAGGGGAATTCGTGAGTGCCTTATCTCGTGGCTAAGAGGAACCATCTTTACTGATAGATTTCACAGCCCCGCCCACCCCTCCCCCAGTGGGCACTTTGGTCCGTCAGAACCTGATGTCCCTGGCTGCGGTGGTACAAGACAACGTTCGTGTTATCCGGCGTCCAGCCCACGCCCCCTCTCCCTCACCTATCTGCCTGTGTTCTCTGACACTACATCAGAACTCGCATTGGGCAGAGCAGATATTTTCTCTACCCCTTCCATCGCGGACAACGTTGAAGCACCCGAGGCCGTAAGCACCGCCAGATCCTACCCCATTCACGTCGACGGCTCGCTGACGGCTTTTGAGGTCCAAATCATACGGCCCGTTCTACCCCTGGGGCCATCTCACGGTGCCGCAGGACTCCAAGATTCTCTTCAGGCGGTACGTCCACGTTTTCGACCTTGCAGGCTTGGGATGGACTACCTCGGCGTGGGGCGGTGTCGGATCAGCTGCCTGAATTTCCAGCCCACGCGCGACACGCCGCAGTATCTAACGGACGCGAATAACAGCCCCTTCGACAACGACACGATCTCCATCGTGTCCTTCCTGAGCTCCGCCGACAATTGCCCCTACTTCCTGATGAGGACCATGCAGAACAACATCCCGTGGTACTCGCTCTTTGGCGGCCATGAGCTCTGCATCGAGCGTGAGGGAAGTGCACTGCAACTGAAGAGGTGGAGCCGCTCGGAGCGATGTAGCAAGCTCTGGGTGGCGCTGTACTTCTTGACATGGGAAGGCAAGCAGCGTTCAGGCCACGACATGTGTCTGCATAGCCAGCTGACCCGGGCCTAGAGATGGTGCTATTCTACTGCACCTTCGTCGCGCTGAAGGCCCGCAGCCTGTCGACTATTCAGATCCGCCCCGACGAGTTCCAGCTGCACAGGGAGAAACGGTTGTTCCAGGCGTATGTTCGCATCCCTTCCCCGTGCGAACCGGACCTGGATGGAGCTAACGGAAGAAACCGGCCAGCCAAATCGTTGACGACGGGTTCAGACACTCGCTCATCGTCTACGAGGACATACAAACCCGGGGCTTGCGACTGCACGCCGCAGTGTGGGAAGGCGAGCTCAGGCAGTGTCCTGTTTGGACGACCTTCGGTCAGTAGACATCCCCTTCCCTGGCGACCCGCCCCTTGCGGCCCGGCCGCGAGAGCTTCTCGCTCGGGTACTGATGCCGGTTGCCAGTCACGCGTCAGTCGCGGTCCTCGGCCTGGATCAGCCAGCGCTCGCGGCATCGTGTCTGGCTCAAGAACGTCCAGCTTTATGTGTTCTGCGGGACATATCGGCAGGAGAACATGCGGCAGAACAAATCGGGCGCATTTGAAATCAAGTTTGACAGGCCCGAAGGTATGTGCAGAGACTCGAGCCTCCACACGCGTGCGTGTGTCATTGATACTAACGCCCACCGGCCACAGCTGCCAACAGATTCCGTGAACTGTTCTCGGTCAGAGCATCCGCTTCAGAGGCGTCCGAGAACGAGCCCGCGGCCAGCACTTCGGCGTAGAGGGCCTCCTTTCTGACCGTCGACGGTATTTTTGACACTCAAGTCTCTTTTCGTCGTTGAGCTGTTCTGTTTCCTTGGCATGGTTGATGATCGGTGTTGCTGCAGTGCAGCCTGCTGGACTGATAGGGACCAAGTTTGGGTCGATATTCGTACCCCGGGCAGATTGTGCAAGGTAGCTCTCGGTATTCAGTCGTATGCGGTGCCTTAGTGCCCACGGTGCGCAAGGTCTTCCCGCCCGTCAGGGGCGATGACATCACGAACTTCATGGAAAATGGGTAAGCCCTTTTTCAGCGTTTACATTAGGTTCATAGGAACCTAGCCCCCAACCAGCTTTGGCGGACACGATACGACACACAGAGGGGGACGAGTGCTTGGCGTCTCAACCGAGTCTCTTTCTGCTTGCGAAATAATTAATGCCTCATTCAGGTGCTATGCAGACTACTCGCACATACAATACAGTTACATATGCATGTTGCTGGGGACAGAAGCCTTGGGCCGCCACGGCTTGCGGCTGGCACAGGGGGCTCGGAGAGGGGTGGGCTCCAAGCGCGCAATCAACGGGCACGCAGCAACGGACCCGGGCCTGCCAATGGGGAGCCGAGTCCTGCGCATCACCCATCATCGATGAGGCTCTGGAGGCGGAGGAAAGCTGCGGCTGGGAAGCTGCTGCGACTGGAGTGGGGCCGCCACTCGGGCAGCCAGCACCTGTCTGCTGTGAATGCATCCCGGTTTTGCTGCTGGAGCTGTGCCCCCTGCCCTGCCCGTCAAAAGCAACACCGGTCTCGGTGGATTTCCCTCTCCAACTCACCACCACCCATCTGCCAGACCTGAGCCTCCCTGCAATTGCGCTCCAGATATCCGACAGCACTCCTAGCCAACGAATTGATACGACATGGACGTCAAGACAGTCTCCTTCACGCCCTTCACCGACCAAAAGCCTGGCACGTACGTCACCGCCGACCCCGCCCCCGCCCCTGCGGCACCCCGCCTGGGAGCTGCTTGAGCTCTTGGGCGAAGGTCAACCCTGGGCAGCGCACTCGCGAAATACCGCACAATGCTGACATGCCTCGTTTGCCAGCTCCGGCCTGCGCAAGAAGGTCACTGTTTTCCAGCAGCCGCACTACAGCGAGTCCTTTATCGTCAGCATCCTGCTGTCCATCCCCGAGGGCGCTGAAGGTGAGCCCGAGCCCCAACCCAGCTGGCCACCGCCGGCCGTGGTATTGTAGGACGCGAAACAGCTCACCGGTACGCCGCAGGTGCCTTCCTCGTCATTGGCGGCGATGGGCGGTTCTGGAACCCCGAGGTTGTCCGGCTGATCGCCAAGATTGGCCCTGCTTATGGTGTCAAGAAGCTCCTGATCGGCCAGCATGGCATCCTGTCGACGCCCGCCGCCAGCCACCTCATCCGCAAGCGAAAGGCCACCGGCGGCATTCTCCTGACGGCCAGCCACAACCCCGGCGGTGAGTTCCCGGCCACCAGGGCTGGGTCGTGCGGCTCATCTGACCTGGCGCGCGCGTAGGACCCCAAAACGACTTCGGGATCAAGTACAACCTCGCAAACGGCGGCCCGGCGCCCGAGTCGGTGACCAACAAGATATTCGAGGCTTCCAAGACGCTGCAGTCGTACAAGATTGCCGACATCCCCGACGTCGACATCTCCACCCTCGGAACCACGACGTACGGAGACCTCGAGATCGAGGTGGTGGATAGCACCGCCGACTACGTCGAGATGCTCAAGGACATCTTCGACTTTGACCTCATCAGGAAGTTCTTCGCCACGCACTCCGACTTCAAGATTCTCTTTGACGGCCTTTCGGGTGTCACCGGACCGTATGGCAAGGCCATCTTTGAGCGGGAACTTGGTCTCGGCCCCGACTCGACCCAGAACTGCGAGCCGTCGCCCGACTTCAACGGCGGCCACCCGGACCCCAACCTTACGTACGCGCATGACCTGGTCGAGGTCGTCGAGAAGAAGCAGATTCCCTTTGGCGCCGCCTCGGACGGTGACGGCGACCGCAACATGATCTACGGCGCCGGCGCCTTCGTCTCGCCCGGCGACAGTCTGGCCATCATTGCCCACCATGCCAAGCTCATCCCCTACTTCAAGAGGAACGGGGTCTACGGCTTGGCTCGCAGTATGCCCACCTCTGGCGCCGTGGACTTGGTGGCCAAGAAACAGGGCCTTGACTGCTATGAGGTGCCCACTGGGTGGAAGTTCTTCTGTGCCCTATTTGACGCGGATAAACTGTCAATCTGCGGCGAGGAGTCCTTCGGTACCGGTAGCAACCACATCCGGGAGAAGGATGGCCTCTGGGCCATTGTCGCCTGGCTCAACATCATCGCCGGCCTGGGCATTGCCAACCCAGGGGTTGCGCCGAGCATCAAGCAGATCCAGAAGGATTTCTGGACCGAGTATGGCCGGACCTTCTTCACCCGCTACGACTATGAGGATGTCGATGCGGGCGGCGCGGCCAAGGTGGTGGGCGTCTTGAAGGATCTGGTGGCCGACCCGAGCTTCGTCGGCAGCAAAGTTGGTGGTAGGTTTACCCCCTAGCTTGCGTGTGTTGATAGCCGGCTTGTTTTCCAGCTCCTCGGGAGTTTGGCCGATCCGTGGTGAGCGTTGCTAACCATTGCGCCCCCCCCTAGACCGCACCGTTACCGAGGCTGGTAACTTCTCCTACACGGACTTGGACGGCTCCGTGTCAGCAAACCAGGGTCTTTATGCCTGCTTCTCTTCTGGAAGCCGGATCATCGTCCGGCTTTCCGGGACCGGCTCCTCGGGCGCCACGATCCGGCTGTACCTCGAACAACACAGCAGCGACCCTGCCACATACGGCATGGACGCCCAGGACTTCCTTGGGCCCGAGATCAAGATGGCGACCGAGCTCCTGAAGTTTAAGGAGTTCGTTGGCCGGGATGAGCCGGACGTGAAGACGTAGATGTTCGCCGGCCGGGAAATGGAAGCGACCGCAGGTCAAGTTTAGTGAATAAAATGTTTTTCACCGTCCATTTATGGCAAGGACAAGTGATTCAGGGCCCGACAGGCTGGAAAACAGCCGACCTGTAATACCTAGCCTCCTCGATGCTCTCAAGTATGTCGTCCTTCGCCTTGTGTAGGCCTCTCTTACGTGGTACCGCCGAGGCAACGTGCGGGCTGGTTCAACAATAAGTCAGCAATTGCCGCCTAAGCGGGAGCTGTATAACTCGCCCGAAGCGAGGAAAGCGTCAAGAGAACCATGAAAGAGGAGTAGGCGACGTACCACCACCTCCGTGCGGCTTCCTTGATGCTGCTCACGTCCAAGATGCGGTAGTGCAGGTGGTCGAGCACCTTCTTATACGGTTCCCTGCGAAGAAAGGCGCGGTCGGCATGCACGCTGTTCCCTGCGAGGAGCGCCACGCCCCTCTCGGGAACATGACGCTGGATGTAAGCCAGGAGGCCGTCGGCGGCCTGCTGGGGTGTCACGGTTGACTCGATGACGGCTGCAGTAAGGCCGCTCTCGCCATCTAGTACTCCTTGTCAGCGTACTTTGCTCGCCAATCCTTCTCAAGGCGGGGTACGCATTGGCACGGCCCGACCCGACCCCCGAAATGGGCTCGCGAGAAACGGCGGGGGCAGAGGAGGACATACGGACTCGAGTACACCACTCGTCCATCATGGCCATCCGCTCTGTTGTCTGGTGCACGACAGTACCCCACCCGATTTCGTCGAGCAGCCCAAGTTGGCCATCTGTAATAAGGCAATATATCTCAATGACACAGTCGGTGTCCGGGTCAAGACCGGTCATCTATGGCAGGAAGTCAGTTCCACTGGCCAAGGGTGCCGAGCAGCGGGTGAGCAGAACCTCGCAGTCAACCCAGACCAGGGCATCTTGCCTCTGGGCAGATCGCGCCTCCGATGCGGCGTGGCTGTCGACCGACATGGCTATGGGAGTCATGAATGTCGTGTTGTTGATGAAGGCTTGCTCGGCTTTGAATTGCCCGTTTGGTTGGTGTGGAGCCCCGGCCGACGTTTTTAGTGGTGTCCGGTTGCGCCGCAAGCCCGGCCACTCACACAGCACGGATTACAGTAGCCACCGCCGCAGGCAGCTGGCGGGGTCCACGCCCGCCCAATCCCCATCGGAGCCATCCACTCCTTTCACATTGCGCGGATGGGACAGCAGGTCGGGTGTGGGCGCCTCAGGGCGCCTGACCAGGCCCGCCCCGGACCGAATCACACATGTGTCGGCATGGATGCAGCGACAGGCCTCCCGCTCTGGGCACCCTCCCGCTTGACCGTCCGACCCCTCTTGCACCACCGGATTTCCACCACGCCTTTCCAACCCCAGGCTCTACCTTAGGTACCTACCTAGTCATTGCCCAGAGAAAGGCACACAATACCACAAGGGGACCACCCCTTCCCGAGCCAACCAGCAGCCCACCATGTCAGCCACCGGGCAGTCCGCGGCGTCCCCTCCCTCGGCGAGCCCACCGCGGATTCTGATCATCGGTGCGGGCTCGAGGGGCCGAACATATGCCCGCGCCGTGACCTCGTCAACCAACGGCGTGGTCACCGCCGTCGCAGAGCCAGATGACTACAAGAGGAACCGCTTTGGTGAGACCATGATATGGGGCGCAGGGCCGACGCCACCAGAGGGCGCCGCCTTTGCCGACTGGCGTGAGTTCATCGCCTACGAGACGCGTCGCCGGGCCCGGGTCGAAGCCGGCGAGAATGGTGTCCCCCTCGGCGTCGACGCCGTCTTCGTCTGCGTGCTGGATGAGATGCACCGCGAGGTGGTCGTGGCCCTCTCCGCCCTCGGCGGGCTGCACATCATGTGCGAGAAGCCGCTGGCAACTACTCTCCAGGACTGCATCGAAATGTACACGGCTCTCCAGTCCAACAAGGTTGCCGGCGGCCAGCAGGCTGTTTTCTCCATCGGACACGTCCTGCGCTACAGCCCGCACAACACGTTGCTTCGCAAGCTGCTCCTCCAAGACCGTGTTATTGGCGACATCCTGTCCGTGGCTCACACGGAGCCCGTTGGGTGGTGGCACTTCGCCCACAGCTACGTCCGTGGAAACTGGTATGTGTCCCGGGGAACAACGGCACCCTCCGCTGTAACCCTGCCGGTCGTGTTAGTCGGTGGTGTGTCGGGCAGTTTCCTAGCCTCCTGGGGAAGCACCCGCCCCCTTGGGCTCCGACCAAGTGTTGCTGACAGGTGTTGCCCAGGCGCCGGGAGAGCACTTCCGCTCCCAGCTTGCTCACCAAGAGTTGCCACGACATCGATGTGCTGCTGTGGCTGCTGTGCTCGCCCGCCGACTGCTCGGTTCCGGATTGCCCGCCGCCCCATCTCCCATCCACCGTTGCCAGCACTGGTTCGCTCCAATACTTCAAGCGAAGCCGCAAGCCGACCGAGGCTGGCACTGCCACCAACTGTCTGTCGTGCCCCGCGGAGAGCGTGTGCAAATACTCGGCGAAGCGCATCTACGTTGGCGACGAGCTGGCCGGCGTTGGGTCTGGCAACAAGGGCTGGCCTCTGAGCATCGTCTTGCCCGATATCGAGTCCTACGGGAGCGAGACGGAGGCGAAGGCCGCCATGCTCGCCGAGCTCGCTAGGGACTACGATGCCAGCGCGACGGGCTCGGAGGTTGCCCGGCGAAATTGGTTCGGGAGGTGTGTGTACGAGAGTGACAATGACGTCTGCGACGAGCAGGTAGTCACGCTGAGCTGGGACGACGACCCTCTGCCGGGGGCTGGCGGGGGAGCCAATCGCGGCGCTAAAACGGCGGTTTTCCACATGGTCGCCCAGACGAAGAGGATCTGCGAGCGGTACACCCACTTGTACGGGGTGGATGGCGAGATCTTTGCCGACTCGACCACCATCACCGTCGAAGATTTCCGCACTGGGCGGACAACAGTTCACCAGCCCCCCAGCGAGGGACACGGCCACGGTGGGGGCGACATTGGCCTGACTCGCCAGTTTGTCCTTGCCGTCGACAAGGTCAAGAACTACGGCTGGGCCACAGATAGAGCACAGAGGGAGTTCGTCGGCTGCACCCTGGAAGAGGTTATTCGGAGCCACGCCATGGTCTTCTGCGCCGAGGTCGCGCGTCGGGATCGGAAGGTGGTCGACTGGCCCGCGTGGTGGGCAGCCGAGGTCCAGGCCAAGTCGGCGCGGGTTGCTGCCTGATATCACATAAGACCCCCTCCTTGCTCGTTTGTCACCCCTTGTTGGTCCCGAGCAGCCGGTGTGACGGTGGTGGCTCTTTGGAGATCGGTGATTGACATGAGGCATCACGCGGAAAGGGACGGCACGTTTGGGCGGGACCCGGAATACTGCCGGCTGACCGTAAACTGCGATAGATATATCTAATTCTGAACCGGGCTGTTCGGTGCTGTATGACTTCTGTCGCCGATGCGGTGCGGCTCCCTTGGGGTTGGGTCCGGTCGAGGTGTGGCAGTCTCCGGCACCGGAACGGGATGGTCAGGCTCGTCAGGCCCCCAGATGACAAGCAAGTCATCGGCACGCCCCGCTCACAGGGGTCCGTCCCAACCCCGTACTCTGGAACTGACGTCCAGGTTGACTGACGTTATTCTGGTGAATTCCCAGTTCCCAGACAACCCGCCGCGCGTGCGTGCCACCCACCCCCACATTCGAGCGGCCCTGCAAGCTCCAACATCAACCAACTCCGACATCTCCCAGGAATTGCAGCCCGGCCAACTCTTGATCCATTTTCTGCCCGCGTCCGTGTCGGTATCCCTCAGCTTTGCTCGACCCCTCCTGAACAGTCTTCCTTCAACGGTGTGCTCCCGACCGCATTGTCCGCAGACCTCGTTACGCAAGGACGCCACTTCGATCAGGCATCCGGGACCGACGACGGCCATGGAGTCTGCAGCATCGGCTCAGCAGTCAAGCAGCGTAGGGGCTAGCTGGGGTGCATTTCTCAAGGTCTGCAGTTGCCCGCCCTCCCTCCTTCAGGCCAAATCGAATGCCCGCTGGTCGGGCACGCGACACCTGGCCCGATGCGACTAGCCGCAATGCCAGGTCCTGGACACGCGCTGACTCGCAATGCCAATCCAGTCGATCGCGTCCTTCAACGGCGACCTTTCTAGCCTCACCGCGCCGCCCTTTATTCTCTCGGCCACCAGTTTGACCGAGTTCAGCTCGTATTGGTGCGAACACCCTTCTGTCTTCGCCGACCCCGCCAAGGAAGCCGACCCTGCAAAGCGAGCCGTCCTAGTGTTGAAGTGGTTCTTGACCACCCTGAAGCAGCAGTATGCCAGCCGGAGCGAGCAATACGGTAACGAAAAGAAGCCGCTCAATCCCTTCCTGGGCGAGCTGTTTCTGGGCAAGTGGGAGGACGACGCTGGCACCACCGAGCTGATAAGCGAGCAGGTTAGGTGAGTGCGCCAGCCCATCGCAGCCGCCGGCGGCATCTCGATATTCCGCTAATCACATGGTTTTTTTTTCGCGACAGCCACCATCCGCCGGCGACTGCATATAATATCACCAACCTTGCTAGTGGTGTCCGTCTGGAGGGCTACAATGCCCAAAAGGCGTCCTTCTCCAAGACGATCAACATCAAGCAGATCGGGCATGCGGTGCTCACCGTTCCCACGCCATCCTCTGCGGAGCCCGACACGTTTCTGATCACATTGCCGTCTCTCCACATCGAGGGCCTCATCTTTGGCTCCCCCTTCATCGAACTGGACGGCAGTTCCTACATCACTTCGTCCACTGGCTTCACAGCAAAGATCGACTATAGCGGGAAGGGCTGGCTTTCGGGCAAGAAAAACTCCTTCACCGCTGCACTCTACCCGACGGGAAAGGAGAAGGAGGTGCTCTTCAACGTCTCGGGCCAGTGGACCAAGTCTTTCGAGATCCACTCCGGCCCTGCGAAGTACAACAGCAAAGACAATCTCTTCGAGGCCTGGGACCCCCTGCCCCTTAGCGAGCTCATTGTCGCCCCCTTGGAGAAGCAGCATCCGCTGGAGTCGAGGCGGGCTTGGGCCAAGGTGGCGGCCGCGATCTCCAAGGTTGACCTTGACACGGTCGGCCTGGAGAAGACCAAGATAGAGAATGCCCAGCGCGAGATGCGCGCCAAGGAGAAGGCTGAGGGGCGCACCTGGCAGCGACGCTATTTCACTGCTCAAACCGACGCTGCCGACCCAATCCTGACCAGGTTGGGTCCTGCGGTAGGCCTGCCCGAAACCGGGGATGCCGATAAGACTGGCGGTCTTTGGCGTTTTGATTCTGCCAAGTCCAGCGAAGCACACCAGGCTCCTGTCCTAAGTGAAGAAGCTGCTGGCGAGCTCGCGAAGGAGTTGCTGGGACAGTGATGAGTTCGTCGCAACTTGGAGGGGGCGGAAGGAAACACGTGGTACTCTTTTCTCGAGGCAGCAGTGCCGTGGATCGGAAAATAGACAGACGTCGCTTGATGAAATGTTTCGGGTGCGGTCGAGAGTGTGGTGCTAAATGCTGAGTAGCCATCCAGTCCCACTGCAGACCTGGGTTTCTTTACATTGATCGCGGGTACTGTTGCGCCCGTCCAAGGCGCGGCCTGCAAGCGCCACTCCTGGCTGGGTTGACAAGTCTTTCTTCCATATCTACCTATCCATGTATCAGAACCCGCCATGCGATTGCGGGCGTGAACGTAAAGCACATGCGACCTCCAATGTAGCGCCCCTTGCCAGATATGCCCTCGAGCTATTCTACCCCCCTCTAATGCGCCGCCCGTTCAAGTTCATAGAACAACAAGTACACCTCCCGCTGCATCCCTAGCACATCTCGAGTGCTGGCTTCCTTGATCTTGTCGTCACTGATCCGCCACCAGCGAGTCTGCTTGCGCTGTTTCAGCTTTGCGACCGGCGCAGTGAATGTCGATAACGGCTCGCCGTTAACCGGCGTTGCGTTGGGTGCATCGGCGGGCGAGGGCGAGGACGAAACGGCGATCTCGGGGCTGCTGGATCTCGGGTACGCTTCGGTCGATCTCTGGGTGACCGCCTCCGCTTCACTGGCGTGGGGTATGGGTGCCGCGGCGGGAGTTCCTGGACTCGCCGGGTCGTCATCACCATCACTTGCGTCGGCAGCCAGTGAATTTCGAAGACTTGTCGCGGGGGCCGCGGCAAGGAGTGAAGAAGGGGGGGGCTGGTTAGTTCCAGGTTGGTAGGCCAAGGGTTCCTGTCCCAGAGCCAAAGTGGCGGCCTGTTCCGAAGGCTCGCCCGGTGTCTTGATGCGAGGTGTCGATGCTGGGCTGGCCGTTCTGCTGTACGCCCTCGAGGGTTGGAATGTGCTTGGATTGGAGAAAGGGGGGTAGATGTTTTGCCGCCGGAATGATTCGTAGTGGCCGCTGTGGTGGCTTCCTTTGTGCGTTACTACGCCCAGCAGCTTGTACTTTCGCTGCCGGAGCAACCCACCCAGCGGCAACTCTTCCGGAAAAGAAACCTTGGCCGAGTTCTTCTGCGACGAATGGCTGGCGTCGAAGATGGACCTCGATAAGTGTATGGCCAAAATTCTGGGGAAATCGGTCATGTAAAGATGCCGCGCTATCCTACGCTTCGGCGCATCGCGTGAGTCAGGCAGCTCGATGTCTTCTGGCGGTTTCTCTGGGTCCGTGTCAATGGCGAGCCGGAGCCTTTGCGCGGCCGCCTGAGCTTTTGATCTTGCGGCATCGGTTGCAGATCGCTGCCCCTCCGACTCGCAAAGGGCCAATGCGTGCAGGAGGCGACACTTTTCACACTTGAAGTCATCAATGTACTCTGTCTTGAACATGCTGTCGAAACAAGCACCCAGAGTCGTCGATGAGGCCTGAGGCACGTTGAGCGTCAGGGTGCAAAAAGTCGATGCTGTCGGTCGTGGTTTGAAGCGACAGGTCAAGCACTCGATTTGTGACTCGAACTTGCCCTCCAGCGGAAACCCTTCCTCGTCCTCCCAGTCATGCCCCCCATGAGAGTCGCTGGGCGAGCATGGTCTCCTCGCATCGTGACTCCCGGTAGTGGTTGGCTGTGGCACGGGCGACTCATAGCCAAGGCACCCTCGGCGTCTAGCAAACCATCGAGCCCTGCGCCCCGCATAATATTCGTCACAGAGCCTCTCGGCCACGACCTGCAAGAACTCCTGGGCGTCCTGCTGCTGCCGGCTGACCCGCTGCCGGAAAGCGTCCTCCAGGGCCCTCACAAACGGTGCCGCGGAGATGGTTTTCTTGTGTATTGGCCGCTCGTTTAACGCGTCCAGGATTTCTTTCAGATTCTTGGTAACGCTGCCTCTTTGTAGCCCCTCCAGTTTCCAATCCGGCATGCCCTTGCCGAGGCGCGGGAAGCGCGGCTCGTCGCCGCCCGCCAATGCGCCGCCTGGGACCGGCTGCGAGTACACGGATTCGTCATCGAGGCTGCGCCGATGTGTTTCCCGGATCAGGTAGAGTCGAAGGTCTCCCAGGCCAGCGAGAGCCTGGAGCACCGAGTTGATGAAGCAATCGTTCGCAGGGTTCGAGAGTCCCACAACACCCTTATTCCGTGCCGAAAGCGGGCCATTGGGGGAATTCGAACTGTCGCCGTCGAGGAAGTAGGTCGGACCGAAGACATACACCAGAGTGATTGCTGCTAGAGAGGCACCTGCGGCGTACGTCACGACCTTGAGCGTCTTGTCGGGCATCCTTTGACGGATGCACGGGGCGTGACTTTCTGGCGAGAGAACGTACTTCGTGTCAGGCGGTATGGCAGCGGAGACGATTGCCCTGTGCAAGATTCAGCGGCGAGTCGGACGGAGAATGCAGTCAACCGCTGCAGAAGACGATTTGGTTGACCAAGTCCGAATCTCTCAAGTGCAGCATTCGTAGGAGAGACATTATGGGGCCGGGGAAAACTTCGGCTTGTGGCACGGGCATTCGGGGAAATCAACAACCCTTTTGATGAGTGGGGAAGCTAGCAGCATCTCTCTTTAAGGCTGAAACACCCTAGGGTTCAACAAGTGCATTAGCGCCCAAACTTTAACGTGAGCTGCAGGGTCCTCCGCCAGGCGGAGTCTTCTGCCACCCAATTTCCACAAAAAAAAACCTTTCGAAAACCGCGCCACCCCCCTAGGGCGACCAGTGCACCAAAACCAACAAAATCACCTACATTTAAAAGCCTTTAAAAAGCCATATCGAACCACCCTAGCTATAGCCATTCGCAATATATATTATAGCTACTATAATTATATATAAAAGAGAAGACTAATATAAAACCTAACTAATAATTTTTTTAAATATGTTAAACATAAACTACTTATATTATAAAAGCACTTAGATACTAAGCTAACTATATATATAAACCTAGTTATAACCTTAGTCTTATACATTATAAAAAGCTTTAAAAATAATATAGAGTAATAGGAGCAAAAAAACTTTCGTCAAAAAACTGCACCCCCCTCTAGGGGCGACTAGGCCTCTAAAACAGACCAAAGCAC